>OIYV01000174.1_pt1 | contig 43191 bp, 70 predicted proteins | sample 1588251 | NCBI WGS metagenome assembly OIYV01 (sample SAMN03283282) | human gut metagenome | biome: human-associated habitat; material: feces | host: Homo sapiens | place: Peru | collected 2012
GACGCGATTTTAGCGGTATGCGACACGAAGGATCGCGGGAACGATTACTGCGTTATGCCGATTGCGTATCAATACGGGAAAGATTTTTATATTGATAAGATAATTTGCGATAACGGCGAACCGGGATCGATTGAAGCGCGATTGATTGCGGAACTGGTAAACAGGAAGGTGCATTTGGCGCGATTTGAGAGTAACGCGGCGGGAGGAAAGATCGCGGAAAAGGTGCAGGAAGGCGTAAAGCAGCGTGACGGACGTTGTAAAATCACGACGAAATTCACGTCCGCGAACAAGGAAACGAAGATTATGGTAAACGCGCCGTGGGTGAAGGAGCATTGTTTATTCCGCGAAGGAAAGAATATTGATTCCGAATACCGCGCTGCGCTGCGTATGCTGTGCGGCTATACATTGGCCGGGAGAAACAAGCACGACGACGTGCCGGACGCGTTTGCAATGCTTGCGGAATTTGCGGAATCGCTGACCGAGAATAAGGTGTATGTATTTCAGCGCCCGTGGTAAAGAAAGTATATTAGTTGCGTATAATATTTATGAGAAGGGATGTGATGATATTTGCATGGCAGAACGAAAATTTACACGATAACGTCCGAAATCACGGCGAATAATGTGGTTGATGAATTGAATAAAGCCATGCTGATTCACAGTCGGAACGCGAATGAAACGGAATATTTGTATAAATATTTCCGTGGTATTCAGCCGATTTTATGCCGTGAAAAAGCGGTACGTCCCGAAATTGCAAATAAGATCGTAGAGAACCACGCATACGAAATCGTACGGTTTAAAACCGGGTATATGGTCGGCGAACCGATCACGTACGTGCAACGCGGCACGGAAAAGACGAACGACGTTGCGACGCTGAACGACGTTATGTTTGCAACGGAAAAGGCGAGTTGCGACAGAGAGATTGCGCAGTGGATGTATATTTGCGGCGTCGCGGTTCGTATGATCCAGCCGGACAGCGAAACCGGGATTAAGATCGACGCGATGAATCCGTGTAACACGTTCTGCGTATATAACGCCGGATTCGGCCACGCGCCCGTTATGGGCGTTGTATTCGTTTTAAACGAAGAAGGGAATCGCGTGTTCGGTATTTATACGCCGAATAGTTACTTCGAAGTGATTGACGGTAACATCGTGCGCGAACAGCGAAACACGCTCGGAATGATCCCGATATTCGAATACGAATTGAACCCGGAGCGCATGGGCGCATTTGAACCCGTATTGCCGCTGTTGGACACGCTGAATAATCTGACGTCGAACCGCGTTGATGACGTTGAGCAGTTCGTGCAGGCGTTTTTGAAGTTTGTGAATTGCGATATTGACGCTGAGGGATTGGAGCAGCTTGCGGCGTTAGGCGCGATTAAGATTAAGGGTGACGGTGCGGACGTCGAGCGAATTGACGGCGAACTGAACCAGTCACAGGTGCAAGTGCTGGTCGATTATTGTTACGAAAAGATTCTGACGATCTGCGGCGTTCCGTCCACGACGAAGGGCGGCACGTCCACGTCGGATACGGGCGCGGCGGTAATTATGCGCGACGGCTGGCAGCAAGCGGAATCGAGCGCACGGGAAGACGAAGAAATGTTTAAGCGTGCAGAGCGGAAGTTTCTTGCGCTGGCGCTTAGGATTCTGCGGAATAAAGGCGTGCTGAAACTGGAAATGTCGGATATCGATATTAAATTTTCGCGCCGGAATACGGATAATCTGCTTACGAAAACACAGAGTTTGCTTCATATGCTGGAAGCGGGGATTGCGCCCGTTGTGGCGATTGCGACGTGCGGTTTGTGGAACGATCCGATGGACGTTTCCGCACAGAGCGCAGATTTTCTGCGGAAGTGGGATTATGAAGATATGGTGATTGACGATGCGGACGCCGTACAGACAGGTTGATAAAGAACTTGAACGGTTAAAACGCAGGATAAATGCGGCGTTCGGGAATTTCGCACTTGCGCCGTTCGATCAGTTGAATACGATCACGACGGTAAAGCGGAGTTCTGCGAAACTGTACGAAAAACTGGACAGTGAAAACGAAGCCGCATACAGGCGAATTGCGAAGACGGCGTATGCAGACGCACTGTCAGACGCGCGTGGTGCGGGTTTTGAGCAGAAAAAGAAAACAGACCCGGTGTTGCTGATTGCCGCGTTGCTTGTCGCGTATAACGCGGTGACGAAATACGTTTATAAGCACGAAGTCGAGCGGAAGCGAATGCGTTTGGTGGAAGCGCTCATGTCGGACTCCGGTAAACAGGCGATGCGCGAAGATATCCGTCGTGCGGCGAACGCATGGCGGAGACAGTCACAGCAGTATGCGATTGACACGGAGGACGAAGCGGTAATCGCCGCGTTTTCAGATTGCGGCGTTGAGAAAGTAAAGTGGATCGCGACAATTGATGAGCGGACGTGTAAAACGTGCCGCGACCGAAACGGGAAGATTTATCCGATTGATAAAGTACCAGATAAGCCGCACTACAATTGCCGGTGTTATCTGTTACCGATAAAAGATTTGGCAGAGAAGCCGTAAAAACGCGTGGCAGAGAAGCCGAAAATCGCAAAATAGGAGTGAAACGCAAAATGGATCTGAAACAGGTGTTGGGAGAAAAATACCGGGAAGACATGACCGCCGCAGAAATTGAAGCCGCGTTGAAGGGATACGACCCCACGGCAGGGATGTACACGAAGCAGCAGTTCGATAAAGTGATGAAGGAAGCTGCGGAAAACAAGCGGCAGATGCGTGAAAACGCGGAGAAGAACACCGACGCGGAAGCGCGTATTGCCGAACTGGAAAAGCGGATCAGATTTTCCGATATGCAGAATGAGTATCTTGGGCTTGGGTGGAGCGCGGAACTTGCGACCGCACAGGCACAGGCGATTGTCGATGGAGACATGAAAGCGCAGATTGAAAATCAGCGTAAATACGCCGAACACTTGGAGCAGACGTTGCGTGAAAAACTCATGCAGGAAGCGCCGAAACCGCCCGTTGGCAGTGCGGCACCCGCCGCTATGGATTATTCGGCGGCGATTGCCGATGCAAACAGTCGCGGTGATATGACGGCTGTTGCGGCATTTATCCGAAAACAGCAGCAGAAAGAATAAACAAAGGAGAGAAAAAAGAGTATGGCTACGAACGAAACTGCCGTTATGACTTCCCACAATTTGCTGAATTATAGCGGTATGCTTTTTAACAAGGGTAACACCAGCACGCCGTTTAGCACGCTGATTGGCGGCAAGTCCCGTACGGTTCAGCATTGGAGTTTCCCGACGTCGCTTGCGTATACCACGGGCGGCGGCACGGCACAGCCCGCAATTACGGAAACCGCGTCTTTGACTGCGCCTACCCCAGAATTTGTCACGCGCACGCAGAACACGAACGTCTGTCAGATTTTCCAGAAGTCGCTGTCGATTTCTTACGGCAAGCAGTCTTCCATGGGACAGCTTTCCGGCCTGAATTATGTGGGTGCGACCGCGAACCCGTCCGACGAACTGGATTTTCAGGTTGCGAACGCAATGAAGGCGATGCAGAACGACATCGAGTTCACGTTCCTGAACGGCGCGTATCAGGACGGCACGTATGACGACGTCGCTTACAAGACGCGCGGCATCGCAAACGCGATTACTACCAATACGAAGGCGGCAAGCAATGCAGACCTCGGTTTCTGGCTCGTTGCCGAATTGATCCAGAAGATCAACGATGCGTATGCGCCGACGAGCAATCTTGTTCTGATGGCGCGTCCGATCAATATTATGCAGCTTAACGCAGACGCTTCTGCGAACGGCATGACGGTTGTTCCCGGCGCGCGCGACGTTAACGGCATTAAGATTGATAGCCTTGTTACGCCGTTTGGCATTATCGGCATCATGGCGAACCCGTACGTTGCCGAAAAGACGGCGCTTATCATCAACCCCGATGTGTGCGCGCCCGTGTATATGCCTGTTCCCGGCAAGGGCAACTTCTTCCTTGAACCGCTTGCAAAGACTGGTGCGGCTGACTGCTACCAGATTTACGGTCAGCTTGGTCTTGACTACGGCGCTGAGTGGTATCACGGCAAGATTACCGGGCTGTCCGGCACGTTCAGCAAGCCCACCTATCATCAGGCGGTTTATGTTGCTGGCGGCGAACTGACCACGAAAACCGGGGCTTAATTAAGGAGTGAATAAGAATGGACTTGCTTGAGCGCTTCAAGGTGCGGACAGAAGAAACGAATAATGAACTGATTCTCGATCTGCTCGAAAGCGCGAAGCAGGCCATTCTTGCGCGGCGTTATCCGTTCGGGGACGGAAGTGAAACCGTCCCCGACAGATACGCTGATTTGCAACTGCGCATTGCGATTGATCTATATGATCGCATGGGTGCTGAGGGGCAGTTGTCGCACAGTGAAAACGGCGTAAATCGCAGTTGGGCAGACGCAAGCGTATCACAAGATTTGCTGAGAGAAGTTGTGCCTATGACGGGGACGATCAAATGAGAAATCTGCATCGGAATACAACCGTCGTAAAGTGGCAGAACTACACGGGAAAGACGGAACAGATTGATCCATACGGAAATAAAACAGGCAGCTTTCAGTCGACATATGGAGACGTGAAGCAGGCGCGCATGTATGTTTCTGCATCGACCGGGAACGTGTCACGTGAAGCGTTCGGCCTGTTTGAAGATTACGACCGCGTAATCAGCACGGCAGATACGAATGTTGATATTGACGAATTGTCGGTATTGTATCTGGACGGCAGTGAAAACGCGAACTATGTTGTGCGCAGAAAAGCCGTGTGGAAAAACAGCGTACTGCTTGCCGTGCAGAGGATCGTGACGTGAAGCGTGAAATTCATATCCGGCTGAACGACAGTTCGCTCGAACGCGCGATAAACGATTTGAAAGCGTACAAACAGCGGATTGAAGATAAAACGGACATGGTTTTAAAGCGCCTTGCACTGCTTGGTTTTCAAAGTGCGAATGTGCGTTTCCAGACAGCGGCATTCGAGCCGGATTCGCATAATTTTGAAATAGACATTCAGTCGACGGAAACAGGCGGCTGGAAAATTATTGCGAACGGCAAGGATGTATGTTTCATCGAGTTCGGTGCCGGAGTGTATTATAACGGTTCGGACAGCTATCCCGGCGTTCGTCCTCCGGGCGTCGTTGGAATCGGTGAATACGGAAAAGGCAAAGGAAAACAGGAATACTGGTTTTATTCCCCGGGTGGATACACGCGCGGTACCCCGGCGAATGCACCGATGTTCTACACAGCGCAGGAAATGCGAAAAAATATCATGCGAATTGCGCGGGAGGTGTTCTCAACGTGATTGACGCGGAAAGCGCGATTTTTGACCGCATAGCAAACGTGTTTGACGCTGCGTATCCGAACGGTTCCCGTTACGGCGAACCGATTGACACGCCGATTGCGCTTCCGTGCATGACGCTCGTTGAGATTGACAATTCATCGTATGAAAGCGGCCTTAGCGGAAAGCAGTATGCGTCGATCAGTTACGAATTGAACTGCTATGCGCACGGCAAACAGGAAGCGAAAGGCGTTCTTGGCGTGATTGACGAAGCAATGCAGAGCCTTGGGTTTTATCGCACGATGGCCGCAAACACGCGAAACGCCGATCAGAGAATTTATAGGATCACGGCCAGATATTCCGGCGTGATCTCCGACGATTACAGAATTTACAGGAGGTAAAAGGCTCATGGCTATTGACCTTTCCACGGCTGGCATTCAGGTCGCTTATTGTGCGGAAGCCACGGCAGGCACGAAGCCTACTACGGGCTGGACGAAGCTGACTGGCATTAAATCGATTCCCGATTTCAACCCCGAACCCAGTTCCCTTGAGACGACCACGCTTGACGCTACGGAATATCGAACCTATATTCCCGGCTTGAAGGATGTTGGTGGCGCTGTCGCCTATACGGCGAACATGACGGAACAGTTCCAGACGGAATGGACGGCGCTTATGACGGCGTATGAAACGGCGTCAAAAGACAACAAGGCAATGTGGTTTGTCCATGTTGTTCCTGGCCTTACGAAGGCGTTCTTTTTTAAGGGCGAACCGTCCCCGCTCGGCTTTTCTGCCGTTGAAACGGACGCCGTCTTTGAAGTCGATGCGTATGTTGCTCCCACGCAGATTGAAGGCTGGGACGAGAAACCTACTTTGACCTAATCTTTAAAAAGGGGAACGAAAAATGGAAGTGAAACCGATTAAAATTTCCGATCCGAAGACGGGTGAAACCTATATTCTGGAATTCAACCGTGATGCGGTGCGCTTTGCAGAAGCGAATAAGTTTAAATTGGAGGAACTGACTACGTTCCCCGAAACCAACATTCGCGCTCTTTGGTTCTATGCCTTCCGCAAGAATCACCCGAACATTGCCCGCGCAAAAACGGACGCCATGCTCGATGAAATCGGCGGTCTGTCCACGGATGAACTGGCGCGTCTGGTTGAACTGTATCAGGCTCCGATTAACGCGCTGATTCTCGGCGATGAGGAAGATCGAAAAAACGCGAAGTGGTCGGTGAGTCTGTAAAAAGTCTCACTGACCTGTTAAACCAGTCTTTCGCTTTCTTCCTGTCAATCGGTATGCCGTCCGATGAATATTGGTATGGTGATCCGATTGCCGTTCGCGCCTATTACGACGCGTTTCGCTTCAAGCAGCAACAGCAAAATGAATATGCGTGGCTGAACGGTCTGTATGTTTACAATGCCGTTAGCGTTGTTGTTGGTAACGCGCTGTCCGGCAGAGGACGAAAAAAGCAGGAATATATTAACAAGCCGATTGATCTTTTTGCAGAAAAACGCAAGAGAGAATCAGCCGCCGAACGCGCGGAAAAAGAGCGGCAGAAAGCGATTGCCTATTTTAATGATCTTGAAAGGGTGTGGAGGGAACGTCATAAAACCGAATGACGTTCCCTTCTTCCTTTATAAAAAGGAAGTGAAAAAAGAATGGCAGATATTGACAGCCTTGTAATTACAATCGAAGGCAACGCGGCAAGCGCAAATAGTGCAGTGGATACGCTTGCGGCGAAACTGGACAACTTGAAACAGAGGGTGAAGAGCGGCGCGCCCGGCTTGACTGCGCTTTCTAATCAGCTTGGCAAAATAAGCGGCGTACTTGCAGGGCTTGACGCGAACGCAGGCGCAAAGCTGACGAGCCTTGCAAGCGGCATTTCTGCATTGTCGGCGGTAAAAGACGTGCGAATCAGCGCAAACATTGGAACGCAGTTGAGCGCGATTAGTACGGCTGTTTCTAATCTCGATTGGACGGCGCAAGACAAGCTGATTGCGCTTTCGGACGGGTTGCAGCCGCTTACAACGCTCGGGAAGGCGCAACTTAGCACGTTTGTAAACCAGTTATCGAAGCTTCCCGCGATTATTTCACAGCTTGACGCGCAGACAATGAGCGATTTTGCCGACCGCATGGAAAAGCTGTCGAATGCGCTTACGCCGCTTGCGAACAAGATGAACGTCGTTGCGGCGGCGTTTTCGAAGCTTCCGGCAAACGTGAGAGCGGCGGCAGATGCGGTAAAAGGATTCCCGGAGCAGGCAAACAATTTGGGAAAGGCGTTTACTGGCATTTTTAGCCGAATTAAACGTTTTGTAACGTCGATTAGTTCCGCAGTGTCGATCATTGGCACTGCAAAAAGAGTATTTGACGGTTTTGTCGGCGCGTCTGCCGATTACGTCGAATCCATGAACCTGTTTAATATATCGATGGGTGAATATGCAAAATCTGCGCATGAATATGCAGAACAGGTTAGTGAAGTCATGGGCATAGATATTTCCGAGTGGGCGCAGGCGCAAGGCGTTTTTATGACGCTTGCGTCCGGCTTTAATGTCGCAAGCGAAAAAGCGGCGCTTATGAGTCAGAATTTGACGCAGTTGGCGTACGACGTTGCTTCCTATTATAACAAGTCGGTTACGGAATCGGTAAATGCGATTCGATCTGGTTTTTCCGGCGAAATCGAACCCGTGCGAAATCTTGGCTATGATTTGTCTCAAACGCGCTTGCAAGCGATTGCACTTGAAAATGGCATCACGAAATCGGTGAACGCGATGACGCAGGCTGAAAAAAGCGAATTGCGCTATATTGCGTTAATGACACAGGTGACACAGGTGCAGGGCGATATGGCGCGAACGCTCGACAGCCCCGCGAACCAGCTTAGAATTTTGCAGGCGCAATTACGGATGGTTGCGCGTGAAATCGGTAACATTTTTATTCCGATGCTGACAAATGTTCTGCCGTGGCTGATTGCGTTTGCAAAAGCCGCGAGACAGGTTGCGGCTGCACTTGCAGCGTTATTCGGCTATAAAATGAACAATATCGAATGGGGCAGCAACATAACTGCGGGTGCAGGGAATGTTTCTTCCGCGCTCGACAACGCAACAGGCAGTGCTGAAAAACTGAAACAGACGCTTGCCGGGTTCGATCAGATTAACCTTATCACACAGCAATCTGGTGGCGGTTCTGGTGGTGGTACTGGCGCTGGCGGTGGGCTTGGGCTTGATCTTCCGTCCTATGACTTTATCGGCGATGCAGTGCAGACGCGCGTTGAAGAAATTATGAAGGTTATTCAGCCTAAAGTCGACTGGATCGTTAAGAATATTGACTGGATTTGGGAGGTTGTGAAGAATATCGGCGTTGCGTTGCTGTTGTGGAAATTCTCTGCCAATTTCTTGCGTGATCTCGGAACGCTTACAACGGCAACTGGATCGCTTAAAAATCTAATTGGAATTGGCACGATTTCGCTTGGCGTTACGTTGTTGTTTGATAATATTTCAAATATTCTTGCTGGCGATTATGACTTCGTTAGCCTTCGCGGAATGCTTCAAACCGCCTTGTCTGGTGTACTTATCGGAATTGGCTTAACAGCGCTTGGTGCTGGAGCATGGGCAATTCCCGTTGCCGCTGTTCTGTCTTTCGCTATTACGGAAATTGCTGTCAACTGGGATTCGTTCAAGAAAAGCGCGGAAGCAGGATTCGGAATGCTCAAAAGTATTCTTAATGGCGATTTTGACGATTTTCTTGAAAACTGGCAGAAAGGTATGCAGGCAACATTTGAATCAAAAGGCCTTACCGGAAAGCTGGTGAAGTGGATCATTGACGGGCTTAACGGCGAAGGTACGTTTGACAAACTGAAAGGCGTATTCGAAACTGGCGGCAAGGATGTAATTAAAGGGCTTTTCTTCGGCATGGTGCGTGAAATCACAAGCAAGCTGTCGACCTTAAATCCGTTGTTTTCCAGAATTGGAATTGAGTTTGATAAGTTGTACGACATCAACTCCCCCTCCAAAGTTTTTGAAACGAAGGGCAAAAACCTCATTCAAGGCTTGTGGGACGGCATCAAATCTATTTGGAGCAGCTTGACCTCTTGGTGGTCGCGCCTGTCTTTGCCGAAACTGAATATTAAGCTTCCGCATTTTCGGTTTACTACAACACAAACAAAGATATTCGGCCAAACGTTTAGTATGCCGAAGCTTAACGTTGACTGGTACGCACAAGGCGGCTTCCCGGATATGGGACAGCTTTTCATCGCCGGAGAGAATGGCCCGGAAATGGTCGGTACGATGAACGGACGTTCTGCCGTTGCAAATAACGACCAGATTGTCGAGGGCGTTGCAAGCGGTGTCGCGCGTGCGAACGCTGAACAGAACGCACTTTTGCGCGAACAGAACAGATTGCTTTCCGCGCTTCTTGCAAAGTCTGGCAGCGGATTTCGCTCGAACGCGCAGACCGGGCGCTCAATACAGGCAGCGTTAGATGCGTATAATATTGTGAGGGGGAATGTGTGATGCGTCAGTATAGTTATAATCTTGGCTTTGCTATCAACGGCACGCCGATCCCCGATCCGCACGGTTTCAGCGGTTCTACAAGCGACCTTGATACGTCTGCCGAACGCGGCGTTGACGGGTATCTCCATAGAAACTGGGTTGCGCGGAAGATTCCGACGGAATTGCAGTATAAAAATATCTCATGGGCCAAACTGCAAGAAATTTTGACGCTTATGAATACGCCGCAGTTTTCGTTTACATTCCCAGACCCGAACACTGGTACGAATCGCACGACGACCTGTTATGCGGGTGATCGAAACTGGACGGCCGTGTGGCTGCCGACGGACGGCGAGTGGATTGCCGATCTGACGGTCGGTATTATCGAGTATTAAGGAGGTGACAGCTTGAGAACTGCAAGCAACGCGTTTCATACGGCTGTTATGAATCCAAACCCGGATGTGCGTGCGTTGATGAAATTCAATTCTACGCTGATTACGAACGAAGATATTCACATTGACGGCGTTAAATTTACTGAAAATGCGAACCTTGACGAAAACCTTAAAATCGGAGACTGTCCCGCGTCATCGATCGGGTATACGATTCTGAATTACGCGCACTTGCTTGACGGGTTCGAATACGGGGAATTCGAAGCATCGCTCGGTGTTTGCGTAAACACGGAACAGGGCGAAGCATTTGCGGCAAACTGCAAAGCCGTGTTTGACTACGGCGGTGCGAATGAAACGGTGTTTCTCGGTGGATCGTCGCCGCGTCTTTCGATCAACGGGAGCGCGGCGGCGGTACAACCGCCGTTTGACGTACACGCGCTGTTGATTGTCGGTGCAACGCTTTATGCAATCTCGATTGACGGCTATACGTGGGTTGCTGCATGGGATGCGTCAACGCAGACCTTGACGCCGATTGGCGATACTTCTTCCGAATGGTCTTCACTGGAAAGCAAGAAATGGTCGGAACTGGAAGGGTTCACGTGGGCGCAATTGTTTGCGCCGTCGTCCTCGACGAACGCGTTCATGGTGGCGAAAATCTCGCGCTGGGCGCAAGCCGGGCGTGGAATGTGGATGAACGACAATATGCTGTATGAGTTTTACAAGAACGGCACGACGTCGACGTATGAGTACGTGAAACTCGGAACATTTATTGCGGAACTGCCCACGAAGCGCAAGGCGGATCTTGTAGAAGTCGAAGCGAACGATAGAATGACGAAGTTCGATGTTATCGTTGACGGATACATTAACAGGATTAAATATCCGACGACGCTTGCGCAGATATACAGCGGATTATGTGAATTTATCGGCGTAACGAGCGCAACGACGACGTTTATTAACAGCGCCGTAACGTTCGCGGAAGCGCCCGTCCAGTTGGAGAACGTTACAGGGCGTGAACTGCTCGGATGGATTGCGGAAGCCGCGTGTTCGTTTGCAAGATTCACGCGCGACGGAGAACTTGAACTGGCGTGGTTCGATCCTACAACGGTTACGCTTTCCGCAAGCAGCATCTTCGAAAACGATTGCGCGGAATTTCTCATTGAATTGATTGATAAATTGCAAGTTATCGTCACGGAGAAGGACATCGGCGTTGTGATTGGAACGGGAGAAAACGGCTATCAGATTGTCGACAACCCGTTTTTATACGGTAACAGCGATACGGAAGTTCGCACGAAAGCCGTACCGATCTACAACCGTCTTGCAACGACGCGCGCATATAAGCCGATGGCGGTTTCCGCTATCTGTGACTGGTCGATTGAAGCCGGGGATATCGTCGTGGTGAACGACGGAAAATCTGCGCTTTCGCTGTTGATTTTCTGTCAGAACATCACGTGGAGCGGCGGCAACGCGATTGTCGATTACGAAAGCACGGGATCGCGCGAACGACCTGTTATGACGGCATCGAATCGTCAGATTGTGCAGCGTAACGCGAAGTTCCACGAAATCGAAAACACGATTGACGGGATAAGTTCGACAATTACCGACGTTGAGGGTAACGTTTCGAACATGTCGCAAACGGTTAACGGGATTACGGCGGCGGTAAACGCGTCAAAACTGGAATTTAACGCAAGTGGTCTGACGATTAAGAACGGCGGTTTCAAGATCCTAAATTCGGACAATTCCGAAGTGTTTTCCGTTTCCACGTCCGGCGACTTAAATCTTGTCGGGAATATCGAGAATCAAATCAGCTTCACAGCGGAAGATTCAGAAGGAGAATATACGGTAAACGCGTCTGCACTGTTTGGCGTTCTTCCGGGCGGCGGTTCGGAAACGCCGCGAATCGGTGTGGCGTGGTATGACGGCACGGGCGAAAACAAAAAAGAAGTCGGCAGCATCAGCACGTACGGGCAAGGGTTGGTTGTCGACGCAGGAAGCGTAAATCTGGTTGATTCCGGCACATTGCAACCGACGTCGCAGATTCAAGCGGGATACAGCAGCCAGTGTCCGAGTGTTACGCTTTCGCGCGGTGTAACGTATCCGATACCGATAATTATCACTGGTACCGCTACAATAAATTCAAATAACAATACAGACGTATTTTTTGGGGGTACACCGTTTGCGTCGCAACCAGTAGTAATAACGTCTTGGTCTTCTGCTGGATCGTATGGAACGGGTAATTTTGGTGTAATCAAAGTAACCAATGTATCTACAAATGGATTTCAGGCGGTTATTGGTGGCAGCACGCCTTCAAGCGGCGTCATTTCTTGGATCGCAATAGGCACTTGAAAGGAGGAAATGAATGGCAACATACACGCAAAATATGCAGCTTAAAAAGCCTGCCGGAAGCGATTATGTCAACGTCGACGATCTGAACGGCAATATGGACGTAATCGACGGCGCAGTTGGCAAGCTGACGGACTTAACAACGACGGACAAAACGACGCTCGTTGCCGCAATTAACGAAGCGGCAAAATCCGGCGGCAGCGAAAACATGCCGTATATCGGAGACAATGGGAACTGGTATGTTTACGATCCGTCTACGATGCAGTTTAAGGATTCCGGCAAACCGTCACAGGGTGACAGTGCGACGGTTGCTGTTGGAACCACGACCACGGGAGCGGCGGGTACGAATGCTTCTGTTGTAAACTCCGGCACAGCAAGTGCGGCAGTGCTGAATTTCACGGTTCCACGCGGTGATAAAGGAGAAAAAGGCGACAAGGGCGATACGGGAACAGGGCTTACGATTCTTGGCACTTATGCAACGCTTTCGGCACTGCAAGCAGCGGTGACGAATCCGAACGTCGGCGATATGTATAACGTCGGATCGTCCGCGCCGTACAACATTTATTTGTGGGACGGCTCGACATGGAAGGATCAAGGCCAGTTGCAAGGCGCAAAAGGCGACAAAGGCGACCCCGGAGCGGCGGCGACCATATCAGTTGGCATGGTATCTACTGGCGCGCCGGGAAGCAATGCGGCGGTGACAAATTCCGGCACGGAAAGCGCTGCGGTTTTCAATTTTACAATCCCGCGCGGAAATGACGGCACGTCCGGCGTAACGCCTAACGTCAAGGCAGGAACAACGACAACGCTTTCTGCCGGGAGCAGTGCAACGGTAACGCGACGTGTCGGTTCGCCGGATTCTGCACCGATTTTCGATTTCGGCATTCCAAAAGGCGATAAAGGCGACGGCGCGGATATCACGATTGATGCGGCAATGTCTTCTACAAGTACGAACCCGGTTCAAAACGCCGTAATTACGGCGGCATTGAACGGGAAGGCGAATACGGCGCATACGCATGTAGCAAAAGATATTTCGAACCTCTACCCTGTTGGTTCAATTTATATGTCAGTTAATTCCACGTCTCCGGCGTCGCTTTTTGGTGGTACATGGGAGCGGATTAAAGATGCCTTCTTGCTTGCATCGGGTGACACTTACGCTGCGGGGGCGACAGGCGGCGAAGCGGAACACACGCTGACCGTGGACGAAATTCCGGATCATAAGCATAGCGGTAGCATTTTGGGCGCTATGAGTATCAATGGCACTGGCGGTGCGATTGGACGCGGTGATTGGGCAAGTACGATTACATTCACTTACGACAGTCAATACCCCACAATCAATTTTAACGGCGGTAATATGGGCAGCGGCGCTCATAACAATATGCCGCCCTACCTGTCCGTCTATGTCTGGAAGCGGACGGCATAAGGAGACTTGCAATGAGAATCATTGACGCTTTGGGAAATGAAATTACAGCACCAAACCTTGAAAATGGACGTCTCGTCGAAGAGCAGATTGTAAAAGTTCATCACGCGGCAACAGAAGCGATTGAAGAGGTTTTTCATTATGTTACCGTCGCCGAATATCCGAACGGCGGCAAAGACATTGAAAAAGTAATCGATATTCCGGGCGTCCCCGCACGGGAAGCGTGGGACGAATATGAGACGGTGCAACGTTATGTTGAGTTTAGCGCGGCTGAAAAAATTAGGAGTCAGATTGCGGCGTTGAAACAGAAATTAGCACAGACCGACTACATCACCGCAAAGGCAGTTGACGCTATGACGAGCGCAGACAGCCTGACAGCGCTTTTAACCGCATTGAAGAATATTCGTACAGAATATGCGGATGTGCTGGCACAGCGCGCGGCATGGCGAAAAGAAATCAACGATTTGGAGGAAAAGGGTGATGAGAAGTGATCTTTTAATACTTCTGTCCGGCGCGGCGGGGGCTGCGGTCATCAAGCTGATCGACGGCGTGATCCAGTGGATTTTAAGCCGCGTCGGCAAAGGCCGCGACGCACAACGCGGCGCGCTGAAAGACCTTGAAAAACGGCTCGAAAGAGTCGAAGCGGGCAACATGTCCATGTTATTGGACAGGATTCAGCATTTGTGCAAGTCGTACATCGCCGACGGCAGCGTTGACGCCGACGATCTGCGGCGGCTGCACATCATGCACACCAACTACCACGCCGTGGGCGGCAACGGCGACCTCGACAAGCTGATGAGCCGCGTCGATGCATTGCCGCTTCGACGTGACTACTAAAATCCCGAAAGGAGAAAATCAAATGATCCGCAAAAACCTTGCAAAGCTGATCGACCTGAAATCGATTGTGACCCTGCTCATGACGATCTTCATGGGCGTCCTGCTCTTTGGCGGCGTTCAGACTCCGCAGGATTTGACTGCGCTGTACGCTTCCAGCTACGGCGCGGTCATGACCTACTACTTTACCAGACCGAAGGACAGCAAAATCGACGGCTAAACCAATAAAAAATCGCGCACTAAATTTTAATTGCATTGCGCGAAATTAAACGGATTTTAAATAGGAGGAAGTAAAATGGCTAAAATCTATCTGTCCCCGTCTTCTCAACATGAGAATCCCTACGCGTATGGCGGCACAAACGAAGCCGCACAGTGCATGAAAATTGCCCTCGCGGCGGCTGACGCGCTGAAACGTAGCGGCTTTGAAGCCGTCGTTGGCGGCGGCACGATGTATACGCGCGTTCCGGAATCCAATCGCTGGGGCGCTGATCTGCATGTCGCAATCCACACGAACGCGGCGAACGGGCAGACGACCGGAACGCGCTGCTACGCATGGAAAACTGGCGGCGACGGCTTCCGCGCGGCACAGGCGATTTTTAACGTCCTCGCGCCGATCACGCCCGGCACGTCCGAAGGCGTGTTTGAACAGCGCGGCTGGTACGAGATCAAAAACACGAAGGCTCCGTGTGTGTATGTAGAGTGCGAATTTCACGATGTGCCGGAGACGGCGAAGTGGATCATCGAGCATACGACGGAGATCGGCGAAGCAATCACGCAGGGGATATGCGGCTATTTCGGCGCGGCGTATGTCCCCGAAACGCCGCCCGAACCCGAAACCCCGGCACGGCTTTATCGAGTGCAGTGTGGCGCTTTTTCGAAAAAAGAAAATGCGGAAGCGCTCGTTGCGCGACTGAAAACGGCAGGATTTGACGCGATTATTAAGTAACTAACAAGACCGGGAGGGCGCATGAAACCAGAACTTGAAAGGATTCTCGACAAAACAATTCCCGATTGGCATAATATGCCGAATGATACGTTAATCGGAATGATTTTCGATCAAATCAGAAAAGGAGAATATGTTGACGAACGAAGAATTAAAAAGCCGCCTGACAACCCCGGGAACAAAAAATAACTTACAATATCCGACGCAATTACGGCTATATTTCGAAGAAAATGCAGGGTTTACCGACGAAGAACTTGCGATTTTCAGATTGCGCGCACGCGGATTCGGCGTGGTTGAAATATCGTTTCTAATGCAGGAAAGATACGGCGCGCAGTATCCGTCCGGCTTATACGGCTGTGAGAAGGTCGAACGGAGAATCCGAAGAATAAAAGATAAAATGGCCGAATTGCTTTGATGGATTAAGGATGGTTAATCGAAAGGTTGACCGTCCTTTTTTATTTTACACTGATTTCGAGAGGTGAGAATGCAATGCAATATTATAATCCGATGATTAACTATCAACAGCGCTTGCAGCAAATGGAGCAGACTGGCGTTGTCGGACGCGTTGTAACGTGCGAACAGGAAGCAATTTCCGCGCAAATTCCGTTTGACTCTACGATCAACGTTTTTACGGATATTGCGCATGGGAAAATATATGTGAAAACGTTTAACATGCAAACGGGAGCGGCAGATTTTAAAACGTTTGTTTACGAAAAACCTGTTATGCCGGAACCTCCCGCATATATCACTCGCGCAGAATTTGAACAATTTAAGGAGGAAATGAGAAATGAATATCAATCCTGCAATGGCGGCAATCAACACTCTGCTGCGAAAAAACCCACAAGCCGCGCAGGCGTGGAAGCAGGCGCAAGAAATGATGAAAAATAAAACACCGGAACAACAGCAGGCGTTTTTAAATAATATGCTGGCACAGCGCGGCATAACACAGGAAGGCGTTGTGCGTTTGGCGCGGCAATACGGTATAAACCTCTGATGGCCACAGGGGATTATATAAATCTTGATGGAGGTACAATGCGATGATGGACAATGGCAGCATTAGCCCTGCCGACATTGCGGCGCTGACGAAAGGCGGTGCGGGTGACGGCGATATGGGCGGCGTTGGCTGGATTATTCTTCTGTTTATTTTCCTGCTTGCAATTGGCGGCGGGGGTAGCGGTGTATTTGGCGGCGGTGATCGTGCGACCAATGCAGACATTCAGCGCGGTTTTGATACCAACTCGATTATGAACAAGCTGTCTTCTATTGGAGACGGGATTTGTTCTCTTGGTTATGAAAACGCGCAGTTGAGCAATGGCATTCAGAGTTCCGTGAGCGCGCTTGGTGCGCAAATGCAACAGTGCTGCTGCGAAACGAACCGCAATATCGATGCGGTGCGTTATGAAGCGGCGAAAAACACTTGCGATATTACCAGCGCGATTCATGCCGAAGGTGAAGCCACGCGCGCGCTGATTACGCAGAATACGATGCAGGAATTGCGCGACCAGCTTCAGACGGCACAGTTCCAGCTTTCCCAGCAGGCGCAGAATTCCACGCTGATTAACGCTCTGCGCCCGTTCCCGATCCCGGCTTACAATACCTGTTCGCCGTATACCGCGTCTAACGGATTCGGATGCGGATGCACGAACGTCTGAGCGCATACTCGCGCCTAACAGAAACAGGCAGGTGCGAAATCTGCCTGTTTTTCTTTAAGAAGGAGGAACAAAAAAATGCTTTTTACTTACAATTCGACCGAACAGACACTTGCCGCGAACGCTCCGCTTGCATTTGTTCAGAATGCCGTGAAAACCGGATGCGTAGCAACGCATATTGCCGGGAATACGATGATTAACCTAAACCGCCCCGGCTATTATATGGTACATTTTAACGCCGATGCAGTAGAAACTGGGGCGGCAGGAAATGTAAAAATTCAGATGCAGAACAACGGTGCAAACGTATCCGGCGCAGAAGCGACTGCATATAGCGGCACGGAAACTGCTATTGTAAACCTCGGCTTCTCTGCGATTGTCAGAGTACAGCCGAATTGTTGCGCGGTATCGTCTAATGTTCCTGCATCGTTGACGTTTGTCAATTCCGGCGTGGCGGCTGTTGTGTCGAATGCAGCCGTTGTGGTTACGAAAATCGCATAAGGAGCGCCGCGCATGGAAGTTATTAAAACGCTGATTTCTCACATTGAAGAAGAAGTAAATGACGCCGAGACATACGCAAAGCTTTCCGCAAAGTACAAGGAAGTCGACAAGGAACTTTCGACAACGTTTGCCGCGCTGTCCGAACAGGAACTTTCCCATGCGGATATGTTGCATAAACAGGCGGTTCGGCTTATTGCGGCCCACGGAAAAGAAGTGCCGTCGTCGATGCAGGCTATATGGGATTGGGAGCATGAGAAAATCGTCGATCACACAGCACGCGTTCGCGTTATGCTGTCGTTAGCGCGTTAGCGTTTATTAGCGGAACGCGGCACAAATGGCACAAATTGCGCTTATTTCAAGTGAATAATATGTATAAATATTCCGCTGAAATATAGCAAAAATACAATACGGGCAAGGATTATTCGTCTTTGCCCGTATTTATATTTAAAATAGAACGTGGATTGAAATGACACTCACGAACCTTCAAAACGCTTGAGTTTCCAGCGTTTTTTAGATGTTGCATTAACGTTTGTTAGCAAATCGTAGGTTTCAAGCATCATCGTTTGCGCTTGACGAGACAAATCTTCTTCGTCAAGCTTGATATAGAATTTGTGCATCGTAACAGAACTCGACCAACCGCCCCATAGCATTGTTGTACGCTCCGGGATGTTTTTGCTATGGCATAAAGATGCAAACGAGCGTCGCAGACCTTGCAACCCAACGCTCGGCAAGCCGTTATTTTCGCAGATTCGTTTGATTGCTTTTCGCATTGCGTTTTGCTTAATATCAATAAGCGGATCAGTTTTATCTTCCACTATTTCCAATAAACGGGGAACAAAAATTGGTATCGTTCGCGTGGAAAGTTTCGTTTTGTTTGAATTTCGAATCACATAATGATTGTTTTTATCTAAAACGCATGATTTATCAACTAAAATTGTACGGTTAACAGTATCGATATGATCCCGTGTCAGTGCGTATATTTCCGAACAGCGCAAACTATGCAACGCAAGAAGTGCCGCCAGTTCAATCTTTGTATCTCTTATCGCGTTTAAAAACACGGCAAGCTGTGCTTTGCCCAAAAACGGCAGTTCACGGTTCCGCTCATGGTCGATTGATACGTTCGGAACGGGAAGGCCTGCATAGCGGAAAGAAGCGGCAAGCAACCCCCACGCGTGAACCATCGTTTGGCCGGAATACTGGTTGCTTTCTTCGTTTATAATATCCTGCCAGTTTCGAATGCGCGAAAACTGTTGGTGCTTTATCGAGTTAAAGTGAGAATTGTGCGTAACGATATAGCCGCGAACCGTAGACGGGGAGCGGCCTTTATTTTCGCGCGAAAGAATGTACGCCTGCACAAGCTGGTCAATCGTCAAAAACTCTTTTTCGCGGATCGGTAACTGACCAATGGCGTGTGAAGCTTTTATATAGGTTGCTTCATTTACGCATTCTTCTTTCGTGTCGCGCGTTATCGGAAAGCTTTTGTTTTTGATTCGTACTTGCACAAACCATTTCCCGGACGGCAATTGTCGCGGCGTAGGAATACGCACGGGAATACACCTCAATTTTTCGTAGCAAGCCAGAAAAAGCCTTTATCCGCGTGAAACATATCAAAGACGAGCGCCGCAACGATCACAGCGGCGGCGATTGCCAGTGTAACACTCAATATGACTATATATTTTCGAGCGAATACAAGATCACGCTTTTCCGTTTTAAGCTGCTGTTCCAGATTTTGAATCTTCATGTTTGCGCGCTCGGCTTCCAACACCGTTTGCGTGGAGTTCACGCGGCAATCGAAGTCTTGCAGTAGCGCATATACAATCGGCTGCACACTCGAAAATCGAAAATCGTGAGCATCAACAGAAAAGAATCTGTCTACAGTGCGTTTTGAAATATTCGCGGCGTCGGCGATTCCTTGATTGCTTAACAATAGCGCGTTCTTTCGACGCAAGCACCAGTCTCGTAAATCTTCGGGAGACAAACTGGAGATATACTTTAGGCAGCCTGTTTCAGAACGTTTGCAATCCTTGCATTCTTCGTTCATTATTGCACCTTCCCATCACATATGGCTACTATTTAACGCTATTTGGCGCAAATATGACAGATGTGTCAATCGACTTTTTGCCGGGAGCATTATACAATCATAGTGTCGACGTAAGATCGTCGACATGCCTTCCCGGCTTGCCGGGCGGCAGAAATGTCGCTCGGCACTTAAATGTGAATTTCCGCAAGCGTTAAAATAAAATCACACCACAAACACCTCCATAGTTATTGGGCCGCGCATGTAAAAGGAGAAGAAATGGAAAACCACTCTAACAACTTTGTTTCTTTAAAGGCATCGTTGATCGAAGAACTGGACAATCTGACACAAAGCCAAATTGAATATCTGTGGCATTTGGTTAAATTACTCTTTTGCAAGAGCGCTGATTAACTGTCGTACGGCAAGCTTGTTTTTGGCAGTCAGTGCGCAATACTGTTCGACCATTTCTTGCAAATCACTATCCGAAAGAATTCTGGCGGTAAATGCGGCCGCTTCTTCTGGGTTAGAGCTAATAATTAAATCTGATCCGCGAAGATCAAGCGCTACGGCCAGCTTTTGCAGCGTGCTTCTTTTTATATTTACAACACGCCCGGATTCATATTTTGCAATAGCAGACTTTTGAACGCCTACAATGCGGCCTAATTCCTCTTGCGTCAGCCCCTTTGCAATTCTTGCGTTACGAATGATTTGACCTATTTCCACGACCATCACTTCCCTTCGGTGTCTTTATGATACATCCACGTGTTCTAAAAATCAATTTATTTTTAAAAAGAATCAAAAAAACTGTTGACAGTCTCAAAGCGGTATGTTACATTGATGGTGTCCAAATTAGGCACAACAGTTTGAGTGCCACTGCGAAGGAGGTGTATGTGCAACGAATAAAAAAATGCTTCGAAGCATTATGATGCGACATGGAGATACAAATGCAAGCCTTGCGAAATATTTGGGTATCACCGAACAAAGCGTTTCAAACAAGATCAATAAAAACGGCACCGAATTCAAGCAAGGAGAAATTGCAAAAATCAAAGTGAAGTACAATCTCAATTCCGAAGCGATAGACCAAATTTTTTTTGCAGAAGAAGCGTCGTAATTAGACACAAACAAATTCAAAGAGCTATTCTATTGTCAAGATAATTGACATGGGAGGTGAAACCTTAAATATTGATATCTGGATTGTCGGTTCTCCCGGCGAGATAGTCAAGGGAGACGCCGAAGTAGTCGGCAATGGCAATGAATGCGTCATATGACGGTTTGCGCGTTCCGTATTCATAGTTTTGAACGGCGGTGTCAGTTAATCCCGTTCCGCTTGCAACTTGCCGTTGCGATAAATTACGCTCAACGCGCAAAGTCTTGAATCTTTCATTGAAAGCCATGTTTTAAAAACTCCTCAAAAAAAGTGTTGACACCAACAAATGATGGTGATATAGTAACGACATACCAACGAACGTTGGTAAATTGAAAGCGGGTGGTGATATGAACAAACTGAAACAAAGACGTGTTGAGTGTGGATTTAAGCAATCTTGCGTTGCAAAGGCCGCAGGCATTACGACGTCTTGTTATCAGATGTACGAATACGAAAAGAGGCTTCCCCGCGTGGACGTAGCAATCAAGATTGCCGCTGCGTTGGGCAGCACGGCGGAAAAACTTTTCGGTTAGGTATTAACGTCTGGATTGTCAGTTCTTTCAAAGGAGGTCAAAGAACGATGGAAATTGTTTTGAGTGTGATGTCGCTTATCACATCGATTGCGGCTATCGTAGTCGCCGCAAGCAGTCAGGTGGATTCGTCGTTTACAAAGGATAAATGCGTGTGGCTTGAGCGAAAGTTAATGGAAGCGGAAGACAAGCTGCATGATTATATCTATTACGGAAAGCGCTAACGCAAAGGCCGAAACAATTATCGCGATTCTGGAATGATGCTGATTCTTTTCATTCCATTTCTCCGTATAGTTTCGATTTTCACTATCAGCCTTTATGCGTTCTTCGCGCTCCGTTTTCAAATCTTCGCGCAAGTTGCTTAAGAGCGTAACGCCTGCTCGTAGCGTTTCGTTTTCCGGCGTTGTAAAAATGGGCGGTTCTGGCAAACACATGATTACTCCCCCTTTACGGCAACATCCGGGGATCATCGCTGCGACCTAATAGGTAATCAGCAGAAACCCCAAAGAAATCACATAGCGCATAAAACACGTCAATCGACGGTGCGCGTGATCCAGATTCCAACAATGTATAGGTTGAGCGCTTTATTCCCGAGGCTTCTGCAACGGTTAACTGACTGACATTGCGCTCGGCGCGAAGCAGTGACAACCTCTTAGAAAAAATTTCCTTGTCAAACATAAAAACCTCTTGACATGTTGCTCACAGCAACATATAATCGTGGCAGATGGTTGCTGAAAGCAACATTGCGCGCAGGAAGGAGGGCAACGGCGTTGAGACGCATTGCACAGATGCGAACAGCAAACCATTGGACGCAGGCATATGTCGCTCAAAAAATTGGCATTAGCAGAACGACATATACGCTGATCGAATCCGGTCGACGAAACCCGTCTTACGAAGTTCTGCTGAAACTCGAAGACCTGTTCGGCAAGTCGCACCGTGATCTTATGAAAATTATATAACACCTTCGACCAAAAATCAAAAAAAAATGAGCAGGCGCTCCAACACCTGCTCGGAAAGAAAGGATGAATCCCTCCATGGATAAATTCATTATAACTCAAAAGATGAGAAAAAGCAATGGGTACGCGTCGGTAAACATTCGCGCAGACGTAAAAATGCTGGTCGACGAAATCAGCGAAAACACCGGGGTATCTGTTGGCCGCATTGTCGCCGCGATGATACTTTTCTGCGTAGACCGTTTGGTTATCGAGAAGGAGGAACCCGAAGATGCCCAGAACGAATCTCGGAAAAAACAAGCTGCTGATTGAAACCGAATCGCTTTTAAGGGACGATTTCCCGCTCTACATGCGAATCGGTGACGTGATGCAGGCAATCGGGACGAAGAAAAACACGATTGCGCGAGAACTGGTATCCGGTCTGACCGTCTATCGATTCGGGAAAACCGACAAGTGGCGTCGCGACGACGTTGCACGACGAATCTTTGAATCCGCAACGAGGGGCTTGCAATGAACAAACATGTCGTACCTATCTTATATCGCGCAAAGCGCAGGAAGAAGTATCGCGTTCGCCTTGAAATGACGTTCAAGGAATTCATGGTGTTCGTCGGGCTGTGCGCGTACAGTGTTCTGGTTCTGTGGCTGTACAGTATGGTGACGCCATGATTTATCGCATTCCCATCGATCCGCGCGAAGTGCCGCCAGAACCGCCGACCGTTTATTGCCCCGAATGCGACGCAGAAGACCCGGAATATTTTTACCGCGCCGACGGAGACATTGTCGGTTGCAGCGAGTGCGTGAAAATGGCGTCTCCCGAACGATACGACGCCGGAAAGGAGTGGGAAGCCTATAATTGCCCGTTTTGCGGCGCGGAAGCAGACTATCTGTACGAAAAAGACGGCGCAATTATAGGCTGTCCCGAATGCGTTGACTGTGATTACGATTGACAATGAATTGATCGAAGAAATGAAAGCGCTGCACAACGCCGGGCTTTCATACGGGAAAATCAGCAAAAAAATCGGAATTGCAAAATCGACGGTCAGCAAATATCTCGGAACGGGATACAAAAAAGGCTATACGGAACGCGATAAAAACGCGCTGATAAGAGCGTATGAAAACGGAGAAAGCATTTCCGACGCTGCCGACAGACTCGGAATGAGCAGGAGCGGTGCGGAGTATGTGATCGAAAACCATATTCACGCCGCGAAGAAACGCGAAAGACCGTACATTGAGCCGCGCGAAACAAAATACATCGTGAACATGATGAAGAACGGCGGGTTGTACGGACGCGATTTCAAATTCGACCATTATCCGAACTATGACGATCTTATGATCGTATGCCGTGAAATGGGGGTGAAAGCGACCGATTTTATCAACGTTGACGATTACCGCGCGTCGGAAATCGTCGTAGCAATCATCGATTCGCGGAAGAAAATGCTGATACAGCGCGTTTGCGACGAAGAACCGACACTTTCTGACCTGTTCAAATAAGGAGGAACAATGATTCAAGCGAAACTGTTGCAGGAAACCCGACAACTGAAAGACGAGCGTGACGAATTGGTGGATCACATCCACGCACTGAGGGATGAATTGAAGCGTGCGAATCAGCTTTTGGCGCAGTATGAAACCGATCGTCTTGTATGGAAAACGCGCGCCGAAGAAGCGCTGAAACTGGCAAGAAGTTTTGCGGCGCTTGTGAACGTCAATGGAGAATGAGCGCCTTGTGTGGTTCGTCATAAACCGATTTTTCAAGAAGTACCGCAATGACGATGACGTGATACAGGCGGCGAGAATCGGTTTATGGCGGGCGCAAGAAGGCTTCGACGAAACGAGCAACACCGCGTTTTCCACATATGCTGTCGCGTCCATTCGAAACAATATCATCATCGAACTGCGATTCAGAAGCCGGAAGGAGCCGCAAATCGACGCGCAAAACACGGCGCTTGACAGCACATTGCTTGCGGAAGAATTTACGAACAGCCTGTCTGAGCGCGATGCAAACATTGTACGCGATTTGATGCGCGGATACAAGCAGTGCGAAATAGCGCAAAAAAACGGCGTAACCGGATCGGCAATCAACCGACGCATTAAAAAAATCCAAAGAAAGGCGAAGAAGTATTTTGAAGAAGATTGAGCAGTTTGCGCAGGAAGTACATGCGCTTGCCGTTGAAAAAGGCTGGTGGGACAAAAAGCGACCGATTGAAGATACGTTCGTCATGCTGCACTGCGAACTGTCGGAAGCAATCGAAGAATACCGCAACGGACACGGTCTGACGGAGATTTACTACAGCGAAGACGGAAAGCCGGAAGGTGTTCCCATCGAACTGGCCGACGTCGTGATTCGCGCGCTTGACGCGGCGATGGAATACGGCGATTACGTTTTTACGCCGATTAACACGCATAAGAATTACGCGTCGTTCGGTGCGTTTGTCGAAGCGTTGCATGAAGACACGGTATCCACGAAGTGCGGCGTGTACCTGTTTAAAACGAGCGGAATTAAAAACTACGGGTATTCCGTATTGCTTGCACACGTTAAGCAGTGGTTTGACGCGAACGGCATGGATTTGTGGCGCGTATGCCGCATGAAGCACGAATACAATAAAACCCGTCCGTACAGACATGGAGGGAAACGGCTGTGAGTGGAATTGTAACCGTTAACACGGAGTATCTTAACGACGTTTTGAACCGCGCAAAGGTTACGCGAAGGCAAGCGTCGGGCGAACTCGGACGGAGCGAATGGTATCTTAGCAACTTGTGTCAAAAGCCGCAGGAATCGCGCAGGATTCCGCTTGCGACCGCAAAGCTGTTTTGCCGAATCTACAACGCGGATTTGGAAGAACTTGTGCCGGAGTTGAGGAAAGAAACGCCGATTGAGCGCACAGACGCGGAGAACATCGAGATTATCGCGGAGGTGCTTTGTAAAATCCGCGACACACAGCGGAGAATGGAAATAAAGATCGACGCGATTGCGGCGAAGTTGGGTGTATATCATGGGTGAAGACAGGAAGCGAATCAACAGCACAACCCGCGAAGCACTGACGATCCTTTACGCCGCAGGACAGGCGATTGACATGGTCGCGCCGAAGCTGGAACAGCTTGCGCGTCGCGTGCCGAACGGGTGGAGAGATTTGCGCATGGTGCAATCGAAGATTGACAAGCTGATTGAATCCGCGCTGAACACCATCCCGGTCGAACAGCTTGACACGATGATTGCGCAGATGCGGATTTCGCATTTGCGGATCGTCACAAACGACGTCGGGAAGTCGGACGAGTCAAAGTGGCTCGTCCCGCGCGACGAACTGACCGAACTGGTCGCTGCGATTGTGAACGAAAAGTGCCTTATGTGCGACAAAACGGACTGGTATAACTGCAAGCTGCGGCGAATCATTAGCGATTTACCCGTGGACGTTAAAAATGTGCCGAATGGCTGTTGGAGGGACGAAGAATGAAAAGATACACGAAGGCCGACGTGGAAAACTTTGAACGCTATGAAGACGGGTGCTTGATTTGCCCGACAGGTGATTACTCGCAAATCCGAAAATTTGACGAGCGGTGTGTCTTTGGAGATGGTTGTATCTTCGGCGCGGCGTCGAACTTCGAATTGAGTTCCCGCTTCGGAAAGTATTGCGTCTTCGGCGCGAATTCCGACTTCGGCGTGAAGTGCCGCTTCGGCGAGCAGTGCAGTTTTGGCAGGTTGTGTAACTTTGGCGCGTGGTGCGACTTCGATAATGGTTCCGCCTTCGGCGAGAGTTGCAGTTTTGGTTGGGGTTCCAGCTTCGGCAAGTATTGCAGTTTTGCTGCTTATTGCCGCCCCGTAAATCTGTGCGCATTCGGCGCGCAGTGTATTTTCGGAGAGGGTTGCCGCTTCGGCATGGAGTGCCACTTCGACGAGCAATGCAGCTTCGGCGAGAGCTGCGTCTTCAACGACGGTTGCAGTTTCGACGAGCAGTGCAGTTTCGGCGAGTGCTGCATCTTCGGTGAGCGATGCAGCTTTGAAAACTTGAAAGTGCAAAACGGTGTTTATTTTGCATGTGACAGGATTGGCAGCGAACACAGAAAAGCATACTTTTTCCGCGACGACCACGGTGAAATGTATGTCCGTGCGGGATGCTGGTTCTCTTCGCTCGATGCGTTTGTCGAGCGCGTGAAGAAAGCTCATGGCGGCACAAAGTATGAGAAAGAGTATCTCGCGGCGGTCGAGCTGGCGAAAATCGTACTGGAGGGATGAGGACTAATGCTGATTGAAAAAGCTGACATGCTGGACGCGCTGCTTGGTAACTTCTCCGGGATGGACTTGCTGAGCGATGCGGTGACGGAAGGAAGCATCACGCTGAGATATGTGACGGGATGGCTCGACGCGATCGGCTCGATGATCGACGCCGAGAAGAAAAAACAGGGGAAGATGGAGGGTGAAAGCGATGAGTGACTATATCGAGCGCGGCGCGCTGATGGACAAGATCGAAGAGCAGCTTGCATGTCTACGCGAGGTAGACAGGAACTACTACGCCTATATGAATGGATACGAAGATTGCTATTGCGAAGTCAAAGAGGCGCCCGCCGCCGACGTTGCGCCCGTGCGCCATGGGAGGTGGAAATACAAACGAACGACGGAAGACGGCTTTGCGATCGTGGAATGCACTGAATGCGGCGAGGAAGCGTTTGCGATTGCGCGCTTCGTAAAAGAAAAAGATTACTGCCCCAACTGCGGCGCGAAGATGGACGGAGGTGATGACGATGCGGCTGATTGACGCGGACGCGCTCGGCGAAAAGCTCGAAGCGCTTATGAAAAAATACGCGGCGATGGGAAAAACGAACGTCGCGCAGGACTACAATTTCGTGTTGACCGTGATTGATGGTGCGCCTACTGTCGACGCCGTCGAGGTCGTGCGGTGCAAAGACTGCAAGTGGTATGCGCATGACGGTGACTATGCGTTCTGCGACAACTACAGTTCACTGATGGATCACGTCGGCGACGAAACGTTTTGCAGCTACGGGGAACGGAGGGAAGACGATGAAGCTGATTGACGCGGACGCACTATTGGAACGCATAAAAGAACGTTTGAATGCCAGCCTTGAAGAGGGATGCAGCGAGATTGCGATAGGGGCGTTTGCTAAAGCGGCTCTGATGGTTACGGAAGCGCCGACGATAGAATGTGTGGATGAAGGCTATCTCCAGTGCTGGTACATGGATTCCGTTATGCCACACGATGAGCCTGTGTGGACGGACAAACACATTGAAGAGTTGGTGCAGGACTTTTATCTGATTGTGAGGGAGGATGCCGATGACTGACGCTGATCTTATTAAGGCCCTGCAATGCTGCTCTGCACCATGGACGACTGATGATTGTCCATGTGACGAATGCCCCATACCAAAAGAAAGAATCGGCACGGAGAAAGACATGTGTGACGAATACATCATGCGCCTTGCCGCTGAACGATTGGAGGAATTGACGAAATGAGTATCCCTGTTTACCACAAGATCGACAACGTTTTCGAACGCGATGTCGAAGGCTCAAAGAAACTGATTGAAGGAAAATTCCGCAACAAGGCGGTCGAATTTCTCAAAGATTTACCATGGGAATTTACGGAAAAGATCGATGGTACGAACATTCGTATCTTCTGGGACGGATACCGCGTTTCAATCAACGGACGCACCGACAAAGCACAGCTTCCTCCGCACTTGCTTCATCGGCTCGAAGAACTGTTCAAAACGCCGGAAGCGGAAGAAATTTTCGAACAGAATTTCGGTACGACGCCTGTTGAACTGTTTGGCGAAGGATACGGCCCCAAAATCCAGAATGGCGGTGCGTATCGAAACGACGTGGACTTCATTCTCTTCGACGTTATGATTGGCTGGAATTACCAGACGCGCAGGTCAGTCGAAGATATCGCGCGCATGTTCGGAATCGATTGTGTGCCGATTGTCCTTCGCGGGACGATTGCCGACGCCGTCGCGTTTGTTAAAACCCATCCCAACAGCACGTTTGGCACGGCAAAGATGGAAGGCGTCGTCGGTCGCCCGGAAATTGAAATGCGTGATCGATGCGGAAACCGCGTGATCGTGAAAATTAAGGGGAGGGATTTTGAATAAGCGAATTTAAAAAGGGACAACATATATGGTTTCTGTTTCGCGATGATGGCGCAACGGAAAAGCCAACCTATCATTTATCCCCCAGCAAATCGCTATGTTTGGCCGGATACACTTACGTCGAATACGCACCCAAAAAGCGTGGTGAATGGATGCAAGTCGAGGATGGCTGGGATTGCAGCCGTTGCGGCGCGCACATCACGAAGAAAGACCGCGAAGACCATGAGTGGTTTTACTGCACGATCTGCGGATCACAAAACCTTGAAGGATGGTTTCCGTGTCAAGATTGAAAGGAGAAAAACTGTATGAAGCGCGAAGAAATCCTTGAAGCCGCCCGTAAATGCGTCTGCGGCGACCGCGAAGAAGATTATGGCGCACCGGAAGACAACTTTGTGAGAATTTCCGAACTGTGGGCGTCTTATATGCGTGGTCGCTGCGTTGCGCTGGATGCCGCGATTACAATTCGACCGAACGACGTCGCCGCAATGATGGCACTTTTGAAAATCGCGCGAATTGCAGGCGGCAACGCGAAAGCGGATAACTGGATCGATCTTGCGGGATACGCGGCGTGCGGAGGTGAACTTGAATACTGAAATCTACTGGGACAAAAAATGCGAAATGTGCGGCAGAGATTTTCGAGCGCGTGGGAATCGGGCAAAATACTGTCCGGCGTGCAAACCGTTAGCCGCGAAAGAGCGAGACAAGATGAGGACGCTCAACAGGCAGGAGTACGCTTTCATTGAAAAAACAGAGGTAAAACGCAACATGAAGGTTGTGGAAGCCGCTCGAAAATGCAAGGAACTCGGCATATCTTACGGCGAAGCCGTTGCAAGGGGGTTGGTTTGAATGATTAAACTGGAGAACACCGAAGTGTACGGCTGGAAAGCGGCAATTCGCGGAATGCGGAATCCCATGAACAGTTGGGATAAGTCGGATACCTTGTTCGATGGAAACATGTTCTGCATGGGCGACAATGATTTGAAGCTGATGAAGCGCCTTGCGAAAGCCGGAAGCGACCACCGAAAATTTCTTCGTATGATTACCGTTACCGTCGATATTACCGCGCCGATTTACTGGGTTGCGGAACACGACACATACAAAATCGGTACAACGCGCAACAGTTGCAGCTTCATGCACCGCGGAACCGCAAAAAAATTCGAACTTTCCGATTTTAGTTTTGAAAACAGCGAAACAGAGAGAGAGTTGCGCCGTACAATAACTAAGCTGAACAAACTTCGCACGAAATATATCGAAACGCGCGACGAATCCGTTTTTCGCGCAATCAGACAGCTTTTGCCAAGCGCTTACAACGTGCGTTACACGTGGCACGCGAACTACGAAGTTCTCGCAAACATCTACTTCGCCCGTCGCAATCACCGATTGCCGGAATGGCGCGGGTTCTGCAACTGGATTCTGACCTTGCCTTACTTTGAGGATATTATCAATGCGATTGACAAAGCTTAACTACTATTCGCAAGCCGCGAACAGGGAATACATGAGCGTGTCGCAGTTCAAATCGTTTCTCACGTGCGAAGCTGCGACCATGGCAGAACTGAACGGCGAATACGAACGCCCGACGTCCGTTGCGCTGCTCGTCGGATCATATGTAGACTCATGGTTTGAAGGGACGCTCGACGAATTTAAATCCGAACACCCGGAGATTTTCAAGCGTGACGGAACGCTGAAAGCAGACTACGTCAAAGCCGAAGAACTGATTGCACGCGCACAACAATCGCCGCTGTTTATGGATTTCATGGGCGGGAAAAAGCAGAAAATCATTTCCGGCGAAATCGACGGCGTCAAGTGGAAAAGCAAAATGGATTCCTACCATCCCGGACGAATGATCGTTGATCTGAAAACATCGCGCTCCCTGCATCCCGTCATGGGCAAAAATCTAATCGACCAGTTTCGATACGACATTCAAGGCGCGATTTATCAGCGGTTGGAGGGACACAATCTCCCGTTTTATCTGGCGATCTTGACAAAGGAAGACCCGGTCGACATTGAAATCTGCGAAATCGAACAGCCGGAATTGAACGAAGCGTTTGATTTCGTCGAACACGAACAGCCGCACATTATCGACGTTAAAACGGGTAAAGTGCCGCCGAAACGCTGTGGGGTATGCCCGTATTGCCGACTGACGAAACAGCTTGACCACCCGATTCCCGCAAGCGAATTGGGATTGTCATACTACGAACTGCAAGCAATCAAAGGAGGATTTTAAACTTGAACGCATTGATCTACGCACCAAGCGGCGGCGGGAAGACCGTACAGGTAACGCGAACGCCGGGCAAGAGGAACCTTTTGCTCTGTTCGGACAACTCGTCCGTTGTGCTGAACCAGCCGAAATTCAAGCGGGACAATCTCGACATTCAGACGGTTTCCCACTGGCTTCCGAACGACAAATACAATAAGCCGCAGGAGCATTTCCACGCGCAGTTTGAAACGGCGGTCGAATCTAAAAAATACACCAACATTTTCGTGGACAACCTTAGCGACCTTTTCGATCTGGCGATTCTTGAAATGGACGAATCCGGGCGCTACAAGGACATGCGGCAGGCGTATCAATCCGTGTATCAAGCCATTAAACGCCTTGCGCGTAAAGCAGGGCAGCTTAACTGCAATGTGATCTTCACGGCGTGGGCGAATCAGCAGGAAATCATCCTCCCGACCGGGGAGCGCGGAATGCGCATTGAACCGAAACTGCCGCCTAAAATCATTGATAACGTGCTGGGCTTATGCAACATCGTCGGTTACGTTACGCCGAACAAGGAACGCACCGAGTGGTTCTATATCACGGAAGGCACGCCGAGTCTGTATGCAAAGAATCAGATTACGGGCGAATCGCGCGTGAAGCCGGAAGAAATCTGGGGGAAATAATATGCTTGTGAATCCGTTTTGGTTCGGAGTTATGAGTACAATTCTTGCCGAACTGGTCGTAATGCTTACTATGTCTATCATTGGAGGTTTGAAAAAATGATTAACTGGAACTTTAACCCCGACGAAGCGAAGTCCGAATTTGAAGTGATCCCCGAGGGGAAATACCGCGTCCGTATCGAAAAAGCGGAAACCGCCGTATCTAAATCGGGTTACGATATGATTAAACTGGAACTCGCGGTCAGCGGATATCGAAGCAAGCTGTTCTATTATCTCGTTTTCATGCCCGAAAATTCCTCCATTACGAACTCCAATCTTGCGCGGCTCTGGGATTCTTTCGGAATTGCGCATAACAATCTCGACGAACAGTCGTGGGTGGGCAAGTCCGGCGCGTGCGTTGTGAAAAACCGCGAATACAACGGCGAACAGCGTCCGAACATTTCATATTTTATCGATAAATCCAAGCAGGACAGTCTTCCTCCGTGGCAGGATACGGATATGACTCCCACGGCGTTTGACCCTAACGATTTGCCGTTCTGATGATCCAACTGCGTGATTACCAGTTTGACACGCTGGACGCACTTGCAAAAGCGTTTGCGCAAGGCTATAAACGGCCTTGCGTAACCGCTGCGTGCGGCGCGGGGAAAACGGTTATGTTTGCCTGTCTGGCAGAAATCATGCAGAAAAAAGGAAAAAATGTCTGGTTTTTAGTGCATCGCAAGGAACTGCTCGACCAATCCGTCGATACATTCGACCGCTTCCAGATTAAGCGGCGAACAATCTATATCGGCATGGTAAAAACCGTAGCAAATCACCTTGATTCGTTCCCGAAACCGGACATTATCATTTTTGACGAATGCCATTTTTCTGCGGCCAAAACGTGGCAAACCATCATCGACGCTTTCCCGGACGCACAGCTTGTCGGGCTGACCGCAACGCCTGTACGGCTCGACGGAAAACCGCTCGGCGCAATTTACGACTGCATGATAAACGGCCCGCAGGCACGGGAGTTAATCGAACGCAACATGCTTGCGCCGTATCGGTATTATGCACCGACCGTTGCGGACTTATCCACATTAAAACGACGCGGTTCGGACTACAATATGGAACAAGCGACGGATATTCTGTCGACCGGGGCGGTGTTTGGCGATGTCATCCGAACATACCGTCAGTACGCCGACGGCAAGAAAACAATCTGCTACTGCTCGTCGATTCGACACTCGAAATCCATGGCAGACGCGTTCAATCAAGCCGGGATCACAGCGGTTCATTTCGACGGCGACACGCCGAAAACCGAACGAAATAAAATCATACATGATTTTCGTTCGGGGAAAATAACGGTACTGTGCAACGTCGACCTAATCAGCGTCGGGTTCGACTGCCCCGATTGCGAGTGCTGCATTCTTCTGCGACCGACAATGTCAACGGCGCTTTTCATCCAGCAATCGTGTCGCGTACTGCGTCCGGCACCCGGAAAAACAGCCGTGATTCTCGACCACGTCGGGAACTACATCCGACACGGATTGCCGGACGAGCCGCGCGAATGGACGCTCGATTCCGGGCTGAAAAAACGCGCAGAATACGACAGCGACGGGCGCTTAACCGTGCGGACGTGCAGCGTGTGTTTTTCCGCGTATGACGGCAAGCTGAAACGCTGTCCGTACTGCGGTGCTGCGGCAGTCTACACGCCGCGCGAACAGAAAAACTTCAAGGAAATCCGCTTGCAGGAAATCCGAGAATCCACAAAAACAAAAACGCCGGATCAGTGCCGCACCATGCTTGAACTGGCGGCATACGCAAAACATCACGGATACGCGCCCGGCTGGGCGTATTATCAAGCGAAACGAAGGGGGATACTCCGATAAAAGAACGCGATATTCAAAACGAAATTCGACTGGCTGTTTCGCCGCACGCGATCATGCTGCGCGTCAATTCCGGCACGTTCTGGCAGGGGACGCGAGTGTGGGACGCGCGCAGAAACCAGTATATTTTAACGGACATACGACCCGCCGCAGGCGCACCGAAAGGTACGTCCGACTTAATCGGCATTCGACGCGACGACGGAAAATTCGTCGCAATCGAGTGTAAAACGCCGCGCGGACGCTTGCGGGAAGATCAAAAACTGTTTATCGACGCAATCTTGAAATCGAACGGCATTGCCGGGGTTGCGCGCTCTGCCGAAGATGCTTTGAACCTTCTGGAGGTTTTCAAGTGATCCCTACGATAAAATCACGCATTTCATGCGTCGATTATGCGCGTCGCTGCGGTCTTCCGATTAACAAATCGGGCGACCGCTGCGTATCGCCGTTGCGGACAGGCGCGGATAATAAATCCGCGTTTGTCGTATATGATAACTTTTTCTACGACTTCGTATCGCGCATGGGCGGCGACGTCATCGACTTATGTGCTATGCTCAAACACGACGGCGACAAACGTCGTGCGATTTACGATCTGGCAAAATTAACGGGCGTGACAACTCCCGCGATGCGCGACTGGGTAAACGCCACTCAAAATCTAAACGGTCAGATTCAGCGCTGGCACGAAAATATCACGCCCACCGTGCGCGACTATCTCCACGCGCGGAAAATCACCGACGCAACGATTACCGATCTGAAAATCGGATTCACGTGCGGCGGGGAACAGGACGGATACGCCGCAGGGCGTGTCAGCATTCCGTACTGGAAGAACGGCTATATTTACGGGTACGTCGCGCGTGCGTTAAATCCCGGTCAGACGCCGAAATACCTCAAACGCCGCAACGACGATCTGTCAGACAGCGGCGCGCCGTGGGGACTTCAAACGCTCGGCGATACCGCGAAACCGCTCATCATCGCCGAAGGCGCGTTCGATGCGCTGTCCTTCGCGCAGGAAAAATTTCCCGTCTTAGCGACCATGGGCGGCTATTTCTCCGGCGATCAGCTTAAAACCGTGCTGTCTGCCGCGAAACCGTATCCCTCCGTCGTTCTCACGTTCGACAACGACAACGCCGGATCGGACTTTACAATCCGCATGGCGCGGGAACTGTTTTCGCATAACATCCGTTTTACCGTTGCAGAAATTCCGCGTCCGTCCAAGGACGTTTCCGACTATTATGCAGCGGGCGGCGATTTAACTGCGCTCATTTCGTCCGCGCAGGACGGGCTGGAATTTCTCGCCGATGCGATTACCGACCCGGACGAATTCAAAAAATTCGCCTATCGTGCGGCGCGATATACCGACTCCCCGGAACTGGCACGGATGTTCCACGTCGTGGCACAGCGGGATAATTTCAATCCCGTATGGCTTACGGAAGTGCGTAAAAACTGTTCCAGACCGCCGTCCGAAGACTTCATCGCCAGACAGGTCACGGCGCGTCGGAAGCTGCTCTATCGCGAAAATATCGGCTTTTACGAATACACGGCGGGGTGCTGGCGGTTCCGGGACGATACGCAGATTAAATCGTACATCGGCGACGAACTCGGTTCCTATCGCACGGGATCGAAACTCAATTCCATCCTCAATATCGTGAAAACCGACTGTCTGACCGATGCGGAATTCGACAAATCGCCCGTGTTCAATTTCATCAACGGCACGCTCGAACTCACCGAACACCCGCCCGTGTTCCGCGAACATCGACCGGAAGATTTCTGCTCGATTCAAGCGGCGTATCCGTATGATCCGAACGCACGGTCGCCCGAATGGGAGAAATTCATTCTCGACGTCTGCGCGGATGACGAAATGCGCGCCACGCTGTTGCAGGAAATCGCTGGCTATGTGCTGTTTCCCGACTGTTCGCTCGAAAAAATCTTCGTCCTGCAAGGCTCCGGCGGCAACGGTAAATCTGTATATTTATCCATTTTATCGGACGTTTACGGGCGTGAAAACGTCTCGTCCGTAACCGCGTCCGGCATATGCGATAACTTTCAGCGGATCTATCTTTCCACGTCGCTCATGAACGTCGCGTCGGAAATCAGGTCGAATCTGTCCGGCAGCGAGGAATATTTGAAACAAATCGCGTCCGGCGATCTTATCAGTGCGTGCTATAAATCGAAGAATTTCGTGCAATTTACGTCGCGCAGTAAACTGATTTTCGCCACAAACGGGCAATTAAAGTCCAGCGATACGTCTGATGGCCTGCTGCGACGCTTGTGCATCGTCAATTTCTCGCAATCGTTTGTCGACTATCCCACCAAGCCGAACGAGCGCAAGCGGGATACCGAACTGCTGCCTAAGCTGAGGGACAATCTTCCCGCGATCTTTAACTGGTGCTACGAAGGCTTCCATATATTGCAAGTCGTGCGCGAATTCGTCGAAATGGAGGACGAAGTCGATGCGAAAACCGAATTTATCCGGGCATCGAACCCGCTGATTATGTTCCTTGAGGACATGAACTATCACGGGCAGCATTCCCGCGATTCCATCTATAACGACTATCGCAACTGGTGCGTGCAGGCAGGACACAATCAAGCAAGCCGTCGTTCGGTGATCTCCGGGATCCGGCAGTTGATGAGAGACACACTCGAAGAAGGCTGGTTGAGAACTGACGGTAAGCCCGTCAGAGTTTTCATTTTTCCCGACACAGAAGTGTCACAGCAAAGTGCAACAGAAGTCGCAGAACCGACACAAATGACGCTTGTTAGCACCGATAACACATGGGAGGAACTAAATTGACACACTTCTTTCATTGTCCAAGAGACTATCTGTGACGCAATGTGTGACGCTAAAAACCCTTATTTCTTCTATATTTCTTTAATAGTCACACTTGTCACACATAAAATACATATTAGATAAAATTAGAAAGGGGAAATACGTATAATAGAAATATAGCAACATGTGAGACTTCATGTGTGACAAGTGAGACGTGTGATTTTCTAAAATTTCAAGGAGGTCATCGACTATGCCAAAGGGCATCCCAAAGCAAAAACCGGGTGCGAATACGGCGTCAATCAAAAAGGCGCTTGCTCCGCTTGAACTGCCGCGAGTTGACAAAAATAATCCGCAGGAAATCGCCCAGCGACTAAGAGACTATTTTGAGTGGGCGATTGAAAACGACGTCCGTCCGACACTCATCGGAATGGGAACGTGGCTCGGTGTGAATCGGCAAACGCTCTACGACTGGCGGCAGGGGAAATACCTCGGCAACCCCGATTCCGCACAGGTGATTCAGAATGCCGTCAACTGCCTTGAAGCGATATGGGCAGATCAAATGCTGGACGGCGATTTGCCGCCTGCTGCGGGGATCTTCATCGGGATTAACCATTTCGGGTACAAGCAGCAGGTCGAAACCGTCGTCAAGACGGAATCGCCGCTCGGCGACATGGAAGATCGAAAACAGCTTGCCGCACGGGTTGGTTTGGAAATCCCGGACGAGACATAAAAGCATAGACGGCCTGTAGGCCGTCTATTTTCGTTTCTGAGCGGTTTTTATGGGTTTTTGGTATACTTTACGTCCGACTATCAAAGTGCGCTTAAATCGCAAAATAGACGGGTTCTCGCGTGTGTTGTAAAAAATAAGGGCACTGCCAGTGGCAGCACCCTCTAAACCCCGCACTACTCACGGCGCCAACGTCGCAATACGCACGGGATTTGCTCGCGAGCGGCCTTTGTTCCATAACCCTAACCGCCGACTGGCTGCATTAGAGCATCATCGGTTTTTGTTTGCCGCTCAAATACGCGCCGTTCAACTTCCTTGAGAGGTTGCGCGTCTTATGGATTCATTGTATCATAACTGTCAAGTCGTTCGCATATAAACTGCGACTATCGACTACCCGCGTATTTTTATTTACCTCCTTTGATTAAATATTCGGGTTTTACTTTCAGAACGTGCGCCATTTTAATAACCGTGTCTGCGCGTGCAGCGGCAAGCGACTTTCGGTTCTGTTCGTAATCCTGTATCGTTTTCACGCTGATGTCGACTTTTTCGGCTAACTGCGTCTGGCTTAACCCTGCTTTCTGACGCGCGGATTTTAGGCGGTTGTCTACGTCGACTGTTTCGCGGACGCCCTTTTCGACTTCCTCCCAGACGTCAACCGTGTATCCGCACATGGCGAAGCGGTCGGCGATCCGCACGGCGTCTTCGTGCGTGTCCGCGTACTGCGTCATCGGTAAGCCGTTTCGACTGTATACGATGCGGTATCTCATTTTTCATCACAAAATTTCAGCAAGTCTTAATCCCAGACATGCTCATGGCAATAGTCCTGCCACTTCTTTTCCATTTTCTCGATTGCTTCGTTGTAGTCTTCGCCGCGAATGATCGCTTCGCGTGCATCTTCTCCCGCCGCTGATTTAACGTCATGCGCCGCAGATGCCCACGATTCGGCCTTGAGATACGCACACGCGCGCGGGTATTGCGCATAGAGTTCATCAAAGTCATACTCTGGGCGCGGGCGCAAGCCAACGCCTGAATCTCCGCGTTTCATGTTTTTAGCAAACTCTTCGCGCCACATGGCAACGTCTTGACGGGCGACTTTGATCGCGTGGAGCCCGGGAATAGAATCAATCTGGGCGGCACGGGCTTGCCGCTGTTGGATTTCTTTTGTTTTCTGCGCAATCAGGAACTTCATGATTTCCGGCTTCCGATATTTCAAGACTTCCTGCTGCTCAGGCGTGGGCGTAGAGGGGCAGTAGATGTTCCCACCACGAAGTTTTAGCTTGAAATGCTGCACGAGTTCTTCCACGGTACATTTCTTGATATCGATAACCATAGTATAGATTCCTCCAATGGATTTTCATTTTCTCGCAGTGAAGGCTTTTCCCTTAGCCTTTGCTTTAACCTTAAAGGATTTGCTTTGCGCCTGTTTCAGTTTGCTCCCATACGTTGACGCCGATCACCAAATTATTCGGCGCAATATCGAGGTAGTGTTTAAGAAATTCCAGTTCGGTGCAGGGCGAAACATCGCTGTGAGCCTGTTCGCGGGCGTCGTCGTCCATCATCGCAACGATCTCGTCCCACCCAATTTTGTCAATGGCGGCTTGCAGCTCGGCGTCTTCATCTGCCGCAACAAACGAAACGCCATTGTCGATACTCAATGCGGCAGGATCGTCGTTTTCCTGTTCTTTAAGCCACGCGTTGGCCTTTGCGGCAAGTTCTTCGCAGATTTCGCGGAAATCGCTTCTGGGGTCGTCTTCGACTGCTGCACAGCACGCGCCCCAATCGTCGGGATACTCTGTGTCGTAATCGCCGAAATAGTCGAACTGGTCACGGGACGCGGTAAAAGTTTTGTCTGCCCAACGATAATCGTCCAGAATTTCGCCATCCGTAGTGACGTGGAGATAGTAGACGATGTTCTCGTTTTCGCTTTCTGCACTGGAGTTTTCGCGCAAAGCCTTCATGATTTCTTCGACGGTGAGTTTTTTCATTTTCTGTGTTCCTCCTTTGGTTCCTTGACACTATACTACTGCTACAGCAGGACAATGTCAATCTTTTATTTGCTGATTTTAAAAGTTTTTTCGACTATTTTTCGTTCGACTATCGACTATCGACTATCGACTATTGTATGTGTAAACGTTTACACACTCTCATGTGATTACATGGGAGCTTATAAAACCTACTAAAAAGGTAGGAATTAAAAAGTGCAATTCCTACTAAAATGGTAGGAATTAGCAGTCCCTAATACCTATCAAAACGGTAGGAATTAAAAGAATTGTGTCCAAAAAATGGGACACGTCTACACGCCGCAAAACGCCGTATAACGGCGTGTTTGTGGCAAGCGAGGAATCCTACACGCAACGATAAAAAACGCGTAAAACGCAAAATAACGCGGCGTTTCCGCGCTGGTATTGGGGTTTCAGGGCAAAAAAATACCGGGGATTTTGTCCCCGGTTTCGTTTTAGTATTTTTTTGAAAGACCGCATATCGCGCGTATGATCGCAAATGCTACAACGGCGGCCCATAACACCGCGCGCCCGATCGTTTTCAGTAGCGCAAGCATAACCATCCCAAACGTGATTTTTTTATTCTGCATCGTTTTTCCTCCTTCAAAAGGTTGCGCGGCATGGTTTTTATTCATCATACCATGTCGCGCGGGGTGAAACAAGTGTTAAAAACCGATCTGTACAAGGATAACGCATAGCAAGTATCCAGCACCGTAAAGCGCAAGGCAAGCGGCGATTACAAGCGCAAAATGCGCCGGGCTAAAGGGTTTCACGCGGATTCGCATTTTACACCCCCGTTCGGATGCATTCGTCCAACCGGATTTTATACCCGTGTAGCTTCACGTATTCGCCATTGTAGATTTTGAGCCTATGAGGCGTTTTTTTGCCGCTCCACGCGCCCGAAACGCAATGCATGTAGTCGTCTATACCGTATTCGATTCCTTTGATTTCAAGGCCGTTTAAACCGCTATAGTAAGCGATGGTTTCATGCGATTCGCAAAATTCACGTTTTGTCATTTTTTAGTTCTCCTTTTCGAGCCGCTCAAGCGATTTTTTAATGGCCGTCAACGTCGTTTTGACGCCGTCGCGATAGTAATAGCCGCGCGCATAGACGTTTTTGCAGCTGCACGACACGTCAAACGCGGCGCTGTAGGAGTGGCCGCCTTCCCGCCATTCGACCGCCGGACGGCTATAATACTTCTCGTAGGATCGCCGCCCGCCCGCGTTCCCGGGCGACCGGAAAAAGTACGCATTTGACATTTTTTCGGCGACCGCGACGACGTCCGCGATGTATGCGATGGTCGCCGCGTCCGGCGGCGTCAACATCGCCCGCAACGCGCCCGACATGTCGCGGACGACCTCAGCGATCGCGCCGCCTTCGGCGATTGCTTTTTGTGCGGCCGCATCCCACGCCGGGAAAAAATCGCGGTCGATTTTTTCGCCGAATGGGCGGTAGCCGGTAGCGATTGCGATACCGTCGCCCATGTCGTAGATATCCGCGTTCCAGCCGTATTTCCCGGCGGTGTAGGCGGTCGGTTCCGTCCCCGCGAAAACGTGTTGTAGCGCGCAATACGGCGCGGATACGACGTGCGCAAAGCTGTTCATGACGTTTTTTTGCGTGGTCTGCATCTTCATTTTTATTTCCCCCGTTGATTTTTTCCCGCCTTATAGATATAATAGGGGGCGTGTAGGCGGTGTATTGCGCCCCCTGCTGATTGTTCTACATAGTCCCGCGTTCCGGCGCGGGGCTATTTTTTAGTGTTGTTCTTTGAGTTTCTCGATCGCTGTTAGCACTTCGTCGCGCGTGTCTGCTTTTTTGACGATCAGGATAATCGCTTCAAGCAGCGTGCGCATTTGCTCGTTCGTCATGCCTTGCATTCCTTTCCACCCCCGCCGTGGTTTGATTTAATCAGATATATCTGATCTGCCTATACTATATCAAATATATCTGAGTTTTACAAGCCCTTTTTGCCACTTTTTTCATATTTATCTGAGTATTTTTTAACGTGTTTTTTCTTCAGAGTTTCCGCACATAAGTGCCGCATATCCGCACGCGCGCCGCCGAAAAACCCACCCCCGGGGGAATGGGCGCCCGTTCACCAGCCGAAAAACCTGTTCGAATTTCCGAAAAAATAAAAATACACCGTTGACATACAGGAATATATGAGGTATTCTATCTCTTGAAAGGAAGGTGTCATATATGCTTGCAATGGAAGCCATTAAAGAGGTTATGAAAATCAGAAGTGTCCGTCCGTCTGTTCTTTGCAGTCGGCTTGGAATTAAAGGCAATGTATTGAGTGAGCGCTTCAAACTAAAAAATGTTTCCGTGTCAAAAATTAACGAAATGCTCCGCGCCCTCGATTACAAAATCGTAATCGTTCCCCGTGAAACGCGTATCCCGGAAGGAGGTATCGAAATCGAATGATCTACGGTTACGCACGCGTCAGCACGAAGGGACAGGAACTGTACGGCACAAGCCTTGAATCGCAAGAAGCGTCATTGCGCGAAGCCGGAGCGGAAGAAATCTTCTTTGAAAGCTATACGGGAACGAAAAAAAGCCGTCCCGAACTCAACAGACTGATGAGCGTTGTGCGTGACGGCGATACCGTTGTTGTAACGAAACTTGACCGCATGGCGCGAAGCACGCGTGACGGACTGGCGATTATCGACGAACTGTTAGGGCGCGGCGTTCAGATAAACATACTGAACATGGGTAAATTTGACAGCAGTCCGACGGGGAAGCTGATGCGGACGATATTTCTTGCGTTTGCGGAATTTGAGCGCGACATGATTGTATCGCGAACGAGCGAAGGCAAGGCGGCGTGCCGTGCGCACGATCCGCACTGGAAAGAAGGGCGCAAGCGGAAAGACGTCGTCGGATTGGAAGAAATGGCACGCCGACACACGGCAGGCGAACTTACGGTTGCCGAATGCTGCCGTGAATTGGGAATCAGCCGAAGCACGTGGTATGCGCGGATGCGGGAATAACCCGGAAATATAAAAAAAACCGGAAATAATAGAAAAACCCGGAAACAAATTCCGGGTTTTCCTGTTTGGTTTTAGTAACTGCCATAGTTTCTATTTCAATCCACAGCCATTATCAGGCTGAACTTGATTAAAATATAGCACGTCGAGTCCGGGTTGTCAAGATTTTTCGTATTAAAGTGAATTTTCGGTATTAAAGTGAATTTTTCAAGCGAACCTCCATCCAATAAGGGTGGAGGTGATTTTTTTAATGGCGAAAGCGAAAGACATGTCGCTTACCGCGATTGCGGAACGTGCGGAACGCAGAAGGGGTATGACGCGCGAATGGTTTGAAGCGGTTCGGCTGTTAGAGGAAGAAAACCCGGCGCTGGCGCACGAACACGGACTGAGAATTGTCGAGCGCGCACGACAACAGGTGCGGAAGAATCCGACGCTTGAGCGGTTCGACATGTATTACCGTGCGTTGCTGTTCATGGCGCCGCATAATTTTGACTGTTATTGTCAGTATATCGAGAAGGAGCGCGATGGGGCGAAGCGATTTTACGTCCCGCGCAGAAAAGCGATAAAACCGATTGTCGATCAGTTGCAGCGTCTTGCGGACGGCGAACTGGACTTGCTGGCGGTGTCTATGCCGCCCGGCGTTGGCAAGACGACGCTTGCAATTTTCTATATGACTTGGCTTGCCGGGCGCGAACCGGACAAACCGATACTCGGAATGTCGCACAGCAACGCGTTTTTAGGCGGCGTTTACGATGAATGCCTGCAAATTATGGATAAAAAGGGCGATTACCGTTGGTGCGACGTATTCCCCGAATCGGCGGTTACAAAGACGAACGCGAAAGACATGATGATTAACGTTGACGCACCGAAGCGATTCACGACGCTTGAATTTTCGTCGATTGGTAGCGGAAACGCTGGCAAGGTGCGCGCCGAAAATCTGTTGTACTGCGACGACTTGTGCGAAGGAATCGAACAGGCGATGAGTCGTGACCGTTTGGATTCGCTTTGGCAGAAATACACGGACGATGCACGACAGCGAAAAATCCGCGATTGCAGGGAGTTGCACATCGCGACTCGCTGGTCGGTACACGATGTTATCGGACGCTTGGAGCGCGCGTATGAAGGGAACCCGCGTGCGGAGTTTTTGTCGATGCCCGCGACGGACGAAGATGGGCATAGTAATTTTACTGTTTGCGGATTTTCCGATGAATTTTACGCTGAACAGAAAAGCATGATGGACGACGCGTCGTGGCGTGCGCTGTATATGAACGAGCCGATTGAACGGGAAGGACAGTTGTATATTGACGACGAACTGCGTCGCTATTTCGAACTGCCGGACGGTGAACCTGACGCGATTTTAGCGGTATGCGACACGAAGGATCGCGGGAACGATTACTGCGTTA
>OIYV01000175.1_pt1 | contig 43103 bp, 47 predicted proteins | sample 1588251 | NCBI WGS metagenome assembly OIYV01 (sample SAMN03283282) | human gut metagenome | biome: human-associated habitat; material: feces | host: Homo sapiens | place: Peru | collected 2012
AGGCAATTCAAGGCTACTGAGCAGTTTTTTAGCTTCCTTGGTATTATCAAAATCTTTTCGTTTGGCTAATCTAATTAAAAATCTTCTATGTGTTTTAATGCAAGTGGATTTAGAAGTTTATAAGATAATTCACTAGTTTATTCTAAAATATTATTTTGCGGCTTAAAATTAAACAGATATACTTGCTTTAAAATTGTTAACTAACCTGGTTAAATACAAAATAAAAATATTTTCACTTGACATTAATTTTAGCACTAATTATAATTAAAACAGGTATTTGAAATGAACGGAGAAATAGCTTCATAATACTTATAATTTGGTTACTCGGGGTTTGAGCTCCGGTAGCTTACCATATAAAGCTGTCTCTTATGTATAGAGATGGTTTTTATTTTATATAAAATTGCAAATAAAGGGGACAATTACACACTATGAAGATTAAAAGATCTCGCGCGGTATTTTTATCATTACTTACTGCTTTTAGTTTCACTTGCTCGGGGGTTTTCGCTTCCAAAATCTCGCTTGACGATATGGCAACGCTTCAGCATAAATCAAGAAAAAGGCACAATGCGGTGATTTCTCCGGCAAAAGGAGCAGTAATAGAATCGTGGTTTAAAGATTACAAAGAGGAAGACGCTATTTATGCACCTCCGGGCAAGAAAAAAATAAAGATAAACAATGGCGTTAGAATCATTGGCAAAAATGCTTTTTTGAATCGTGATGATATTGATGAGGTTATTATTCCTGAAAGCGTGCAACTCATTGATGACAGCGCATTTGTTGGTTGCAGAAGTTTGACAAAAATAGTTATTAAGGGCGAAGTTTCTATTGGTCAGTATGCCTTTTTGAATTGCAAAAAATTGGTTGAAATTTTCATTGAAGGAACTATAAAAAGTGTTAATGTAAATTCATTTTTTGGATGCGATTGCTTGAGGCTTATTAGAGATTTAGGTAGCGAACCTCTTAGAGGGAGTGTGCTGGATACTATTAGCATTAGTAGTTCTAAACCTAAGGTCGATGAGTTTGGCAATTTATACAGTGACGTGCATATTTTTAACTATTAAAAATTCAATCCACCCAAAAGGGTGGTATTTTTTTGCTTTAAAATCTAGAAAACATTTGTGCGTTTTGACAAATATTATAATTTTGATGAAAATAATTAAAAAATTTATATAAATACTTGACAAAATATCCTCGAAGATCCATAATTAAATATGTGTTATATATACAATATAGTGCATTAAATATTTTTATTTAAGGAGGAGTTTGATATGTTTTCTAAGTACTACAAAGAAATGTTGTGGGAATCTTTACCTAAAGGGGAGGAAAAAGAGAAGTTAATTGCTGCTACTGATGATGAATTGGAAAAATTATATGATAAATCAAAAGTTGAAGCTATGAAAGTTTATAGAGATTACAAAAATTTCAAAAAAACCATAAAAAATGGCAAAGTAGTTGTGAGAAATAATTATTCTACTCGGTCTAATATTGAAGATATAAGCCTTTTGAGTGATTCTGTTGAAAAAACTTTAATAGGTTTGCTTACTAAATCTTATTCGTTAGCAAAAAGTGAAATAAATTCAGCCAAAGGAATTGTATCGAGTGCAGCTGAAAGTGCGGTGCGTGTATTTAGAGCTGCCGGTGGGATGTTGTCATCTATTTTTGGCGGAGATCCTATCGTAAAAACTAAATTTGAGGCTGATGTGCAAAAACCAATAAAAGAACTCTGTGAATTTTCCAAAAAGAAGTATTATTGTGGTTATAGTAGAAGCAAAGATTTTAAGAGTGATGAGAAAGATATAGAGGAAATCTTTAATAAATTTAAACACACACAAGCTTCTTTAGAAGGATATGTTAATTATACTTTTGAACAATTCCCAAGAAATGAAACATTTGAAAATATGCCGGGAGTTCAGGTGTTTTTAAGAATATTATTGGGATTGGCAGGAATAAAAAGATCAGGTAAAGGTATTAGCAGTGATGGAGTAGAAAATGGCAAAGAAAGAGCTAATTATGTGTTTGAATTTAGTGGTTGTAAAAATTATTCATTTGGTGGTGGGCTTTTAGCTTTATTAGTTTATAATGCAGTGGTTGCTATTAAGAATGTTCAAACGAAAAAATCATACTCTGCTTACTCCTTTTACATTAGATCGTAAATCTTCTGAAGTACGAAATAAATTAAAACCGTTTAAAGATAAATACGGGAAATAATTTTAAAATCACCCATGTTAAAGTGGGTGATTTATTTTGTGCAAAAAATGCTTTAACTTTTAGAAGTAACTTTCGAAAATTTCGAGGAACCCTTCATTTTTCCCATGCGGCTAGTGGTGTTTTTATATCCAACTTTTAAACCTCTAAAACCGGTGTTAGAACTTGCGATTTCATCTGATTGGGTTGCGTCATAAACTTCGCTGGCTTGAACCTTTTCTTTTTTTGTCATTTTTTTGTAAGGGTCTGGCGCTTCTCCGTCGTTTGCTTCCATAGTCATCACAAGGTCGTTAATCTCAGCGGCCACTTCGCCTGTTCTGTCTTTTCCGCTTTTGCAGTTGAAGGTGATGGGGTAACCTATCAAATAAAGGAGTGCAGCTAAACGGGTTTGAATTGCTGCGGGGTTTGATTTTATTCCTCTTCCATGAGTGCTTAGCCAAAGGTCTAAAATTTGTTTTGAAAGGTTTATTATTTTTTTAGTTTTTAGGTCAATTTCTTTGGAATTTTCGGGGTGTTTTTTCTTTTCTTCTTTAAGTTCGTCTAAATATTTTCCAACTTCCCCTGAAGATTTATCCATTTGGTTAACAAATTCATGCTGCAAAATGTAGTCTTTTTCTTCGCTTTTCATTTTCGAGCGTTTGCTGTAGAACTCGAAACTTTCTTCGAGCGACTTTAAAATGTCTTTTCCGAAAAGTTTTTCAAAAGATTTTTTGTTTTGGTCGTAAGAACTTTTAACCATTGCGCCGCCATAGTTGTAGTGCATACTGTTAGAACCGAAGTTGAATAAAAAAGAAGAATTTTTTAGCTTTAGTTTCACAGTTTTTTCTTCGCCGTTTGCATCTAAAATCGGCATGTCTATAGTTTTATCGAAGAAATTTTCAAATGCCTCGGTTTGTTGGGCGGCTTTATTTTTGTCGGATGAAAACAAAACCTTAGAAAGGGGCTTTTTCGGTGGGCTCATTAATTGAATATTTCCCATTTTCACTTCCCAAACTTTATTTTTCGGGCTTTCTTGAAGTGCTTTCGCTCCGTATTGTTCAACGGCTGCGGCTAAAATCACTTCTTTTGTGGCCATTTCCGTTCCGCGAGTGTTCCTGTGCCTTATTGCAGAAAACAAAACTTTGCCGTCTTTTCCTGCGGTTTTAGCTTCTGTTTTCCAGAGGTTTGAAGCGTGCTCTATGTTCGAATCGCTTGAAGATATTCCTCCTCCGTGCTTTAAATTAGTGAATATTCCCATTTCTGAAGCAGGAACAGAGGTTAAACTTGCCTGTAAGGGCTTTCCATTTTTGCCTTTGATTGTTATGTCTTTCGAAAGTGTCTTCCAAGAATTTTTGTCTTTGTTAATCGCCAAAATATAGCAGTTATCATAATTCAATTTTTGGCTTAGATCGCGGTTTTTAAGCACTTTTTCGATGTCAGCCATTTTGCTTATAACTTCGGAATAAATTTGAGGGCTGTTTTTATTTACCGCCGTTTGAATGTCCTTCACCGTGGCAGTGGTTAAATCAAGATTTTTCAAAGCGGCTTTCAGCTCTGATTTTATGTTATTATTGTTCATTTTTTCACTCCTTTGTAGTTAGAATAAGTTTAATATTTCAGAAAGAATTTTCTGCGAGCTTGGAGCTTTTGCGCCGAATGTTGATTTTTTCAGCCTTTCGGAAATAACACGCTTGGTTTCATTTTGCATTTCTTCAACATACGAATTGAAAATTTCCTCGTCTAAATTCTCTGATGATGAAGCTTTTTTTAAGAATTTTTCGCAATTTTTAAATTTCGGCAGTTCGCTTTCGGTTATTGGATTCATGCCTCCAGCTTGATTTATAATTTCGTTTGCTTGAGCAATGGTTGATTTTTGAATATCAAAAAAGTGTTTTAAACTTTCTTTGTTGTGCGATTTGTTTTTGCGGTTTTTTTCAATTTGCTTGAACTTTTCTTTTTCTGGCATGGATTCATCACGGATGTTTTTACAGGTGTTAATGCAGTTGCTAACGGTTTTATAGTCCTCTTCCAAGCCGGTTTCTTTTCTTAATTTTTTCAAATTGAGAATGACATTTTCAGCAAAACTGTAAAGTTTTTGAGAATTTTTTTTGTTTTCAGGGTTAAGAACTTTATCTTCAAGCGCTTGGCAAAAAAGGCTAAGCTTTTCAGATTTTTCTTTGTCTTTAACACTCGATTTCATAAATTTAATCATCAAATTAATTAGTTTTACCGCACTTTTGGTGTCAAGTTCCTTGCTATTTTTGAATTCAGCTATGCTGCTGCTTAATTTATTTGAAATGTCAGTTTTTCTTGGTTTAATAAGTTTTATTTTTTTCATTTTTTTAAGTTTTTCTATTAAATATTTTTTTGGCAAGGGTAACTCATTTTCTTCTAGTTTTTTCACGATATCGATTATGGTATTTACTTGAATTTCTATGTCTTTTGCACTGTTTATTTCAGTTTCGAAAATAAGCAAATAAACCATTTTCACAACATTTTCTTTGCAAACCACAGGGAAGTGAATTCTTTTTATATAATTTCTTGTGAAATTTTTCAGGCTAATGTCGGGGTCAAGGTCAAAAATGCTTTTTATTTCTTGGAAAATTTTCTTTTTGTAAGAAGAATTTACTCTATTGCTAGAGTTCATGCGCCTTTGATTGATAACAATGGTCGAATGTTTTAAAAATTTTTCAAATGTTATGTCCATTTCTTTCTTGTTAAATTCCATCTTGACCCTCCTGATTTAAATTTTAACTTATTAAATTATATCACTAATCAATTAAAATTCAAGTGCTAAAAATTTATTTTAATATATATTTTATACAAAGTGAAATCATCAGTAAAAACAATATCCTCGAATAAATATTGTGTTTAGCATTTTTTAAGAGGGCCATTTTTTGAATAATATATTTACCTTAAAAAATCTATAAATAGGGAAAAGCTTAAACAAAAAATCCACGCGAAATTTAATCACGTGGATGACAATTAAGTTATTTCCAAAGCGTTGTGTCGGTTATTCCGCAATCTTCTGCCTTGAAAACGGGCTCTTTGTTTTCTTTCTTTTGCTTGATGTAGTCATTCAGGCAAGCTTTGTAGCGCCCTGAAAGCTTCAAAATAGTTATTATATTAACAATCGCAATAAAAGACATTGGAATATCAGCCAAATTCCATGCTACTGAAGCAGTTGCAACGCAGCCAAATATTATTGAAAAAATTCCAAGCAATCTGAAAGCATTTGAAAGTTTTGGGCTGTCTTTAATGAACGTTATGTTCGGTTCTGATAATCCAAAGTTTCCGATTATTGCCGAGAATGCAAAAGCCGTTATTGAAAGCGTTATGAAGTGAACTCCCCAAATTCCAAGCTGACTTTCGAGCGCTTTTTGCATGAGTGGCATGCCTGACAGAGAAGAATTTAAGTCTACCCCTGAAAGAAGCAAAATAAATGCTGAAGTTGAGCATATTAAGATTGTGTCAATAAACACAGACAAAATCTGAGCGATGCCTTGTTTTGCCGGGTGAGAAGTATCTGCTGAGGCTGCTGCGTTTGGTGCGCTTCCCATGCCTGCTTCGTTTGAAAGGAGACCTCTTTTTATTCCAATCAAAAGGACGCTGCCGCTCATTCCTCCGAAAATTGATTTAAAGTTAAACGCCGAAGAAATTATTGCATTAAATGCATCCGGAATTTTAGAAAAGTTAGTGATAATTATGTAAAGGCCTGCCAAAATATAAATGCTTGCCATTGCCGGAACTAAATACGAAGAAACGAAGCCGATTCTTTTCATTCCGCCAAAAACAACAAACGAAACCACCGAAGCCAGAATTATTCCCACAACATATGGCCAAATCGTGTTTTCGTAGTTAGGAATATAATATTTGAGCGAAGATGACATATTGTGCGCTTGAAGGGCATTAAACCCGAAGAGAAAGCAAAAAACAAAAAGCGAAGAAAAAACCATGCTTACTTTTTTGTTGCCAAAAGCTTTTTCCATGTAATAAGCCGGGCCACCAACGAAAGAATTTCCGTCTTTGCTTTTCACTTTGTAAATCTGCGCCAGTGTAGATTCAGCCATTGAAGAAGCTGACCCAATAATCGCCATTATCCACATCCAGAACATTGCCCCCGGGCCGCCTATCACCACTGCCGTGGCTACTCCCGCGATGTTTGCAGTTCCCACTTTCGAAGCTGTGCAAATCATTAGCGCTTGGAACGACGAAACCTTTCCGCCTTCTGATTTTTCATTTATTGATTTTAAAGCCTCCGGGAAAAAGCGAATTTGAGAAAATTTTGTGATTGCAGTGAAATAAACACCGCAAAAAATTAGCAAAGCGATTAATATGTAAACATAAATGAAATCGCTCACTGGTGTTAGCACCGAATTAATATAGTCCAAATTGAAACCTCCCTATATATTATTTATATAGTTATTATATACCACACTTTAGCCAGGATTAAAAGTCTATTTTCATGATGAAATTGAAAAATATCGTTTACGAAAAGTTTAATTTTTAGTGAATAAAAAGTTAAAAATATTAAGCATTGATATTTATTAATACACACAATGTGTAAAGATATTATACTAAATATAATAAAATTCATGATTAAGGATAGATATATGGTGCTTTGAGCCGAAAGGCCTAAACGTATTGTGTATTTAAATATCAATAAGAAATCCCTCGGGGCTACCGAAGGATTTTATTTTCAGATTTTCTCTTTTTTTATCTTAAATATCTTTCTTAAGAAAAAACCAAGAAACCCGGGACTTTTAAACACAACAACTTTCATAATAAACCCTCCCTATATTAGAGTCAGCGTTTTACAAGAGATATTGACAAAATCACTAACATCAGTGATATAATGATTATTATTATAGATTCAGGAAATAAGAATGAAAGTATAAGCCCCAGTCCGAAAGCGAGCGAAAGAATACCTTGCTGTTTGTAACTGCACATAAAATTCACCGCCGTTGTTAATATAAAAGCGTGACTGAAACTTAATTTCAAAGACCTCTTTTACATATTATACGGCGGAGTGCAAAAATGTTATTTTTTTTGAATGCCATCGTGAATTGCCACTGCAACTGCTACTCTAAGGGCATTTGTTATTTTTTTCTTTTGCTCTTCTCCGATTGGTTTGCCGCAAAGCATAATGTTCTCTTCGGTTTCAATGTATCTCATGAATTCTTCGAGCATTTCAATCACATCTTTCGACTTGATTTTGTCGTTTTGAAGATCAAGCACATAGTCGCCTTCAGCGTCGAGCTCTTTGCAAATCTTCGATAAAGTGTGGTTGTTCGGCTCTCTTCTTCCTTGTTCATACATTCCTATCGAAGAAGGAGAAACTTTAATCTTTTCTGCGAGTTCCGCCTGCGTGAGGCCGGATTTCATTCTCAGCTTTTTTAGTTTTTCGCTTAGAGTTTCCTTCATTTATGCCACCTCCTTTTGGGTACTATATTATAAAATTCTTTTTATAACATTATCCTACTATCTGTATTATAAACGTTTCAAAGTAAATTTGTGGTAATAATTTGTCGAAAAAATTCATTTTCTAGGATATAATATTACCTACACATTTGGTGCACAAGTTTTAAAAAAATCGGCGAATTTTTGAGGATGTTTCATTTTTGTTATTTAATGTTAAAAATAGCAAAAACAGTTGACGGATAAATATACATATGCTACTATATTCTTGAAGCTAAAACAAACTTTGCGACGCAAAATTAAAATAGAATTATGGATATTATTTTTTTGTATTTTACTACACAAATCGTGTAGGAAAGGAGAACTTATGTATTATCATAATTTATATAAACAGTACATAAAAGAGGCGGCCGATTTGAAAGCTTACATTAAAACCCTCAAAGCAAGCGCCCGCCACTGCGAAAAAGATGCCGAGCAAATTAAATGGAGGGTTTCCACGCTTTATTCTATGTATCTTGACTTAAAACACACTGCGGAATATTTGAAAATAAGGGGTGAAAGACAAAAAAATGAGAAATAAAATTTTGCATCTTGATGATTTTACGGAATCTCTTGCAAGCATTTCGAAATATAAAAAGGAGGCCTATAAAGGAAAAGATAATAACTATGCGAAGATGATGGAAGCGCTTAAAAACATAATTGTTGGCGAGCTGACGGAAAGGCAAAAAATTTGCACCATGCTTTATTACGGCAAGAAAATGAAGATGAAAGAAATTTCAAAAGAGCTTGGAATAGGCATTTCTTCGGTTTCGAGGCACATTAAAAAAGCTAAAATAAGAATAAAGAAGACGATGGATTATTATTTTTCATAAATCGATATAAACTGAGTTTAGTTTTTAAAAACCGATTTTAAATATCTATTAATAATAAAATAAATCAAAAATATCAATTAAATTACAGCGCACTTTGACAATAATTTTTAACCTAGGCCCGCTATAATGGTTTTAACCGTAAGGGTTTTAAAATATTATTAGGTGGCGATGGAAGTTGAAAGAATCCATGGTAAAAACCAGCAGCAAGCTGGCTAAAATGGCAAAAAATTATTCAATAAGAGTTGTTTTTGCAAAGGCGATGTATTTTATTTCGGCAGTTTTAATTTCAAGGGGTTACATCCTCGGAAGTTACTATCCATTTGGGCTTTCGCTGTCAGCCTCGGTTTCAGGCAAAATGCTCGTTCCAACTTTGATGGGTTCAGTTTTCGGGTATTTAATGCCTCTTAGGCTAGGCTCAGGAATGAGGTACATATCAACCGTTATTTCAATAGCGGCAATAAGATGGGCACTCAGCGATGTTACTAAAATTAAGAACCATGTTTTGTATACTCCGCTAGTTGTTTTTATGTCTTCAATAGTTACGGGCTTGGCGGTGAACTGCGCTGACGGCATAACCTTTCACGGGACTATGATTACTTTGCTTGAATGCTTTGTTGCTGCGGTTGCAACTTATTTTTTCGATACATCTTTTAAAGTTATTAAAAATAAAAAGATTTATAATTTAAGTTTAGCGGAATTTGTGTGCATTGCTATAAGCATTAGCATTTCGCTTCTTGCTCTTTCCGAAATTTCTATGCACGGTGTTTCTATCGGCCGAATTTTTGCCGTTACTTTAATTTTAATTTCTTCATATTGTTTCGGCGTTACGGGCGGCTCGATTGCCGGCATTTCCTCGGGGGTTATTTTTGCGCTTCCTTCTTTTGGAATTAATTTTGTTTCGGGCTCTTACGCCTTCGCGGGCATGCTCTCGGGCGCTTTTGCTCCTTTTGGCAAGCTTGCGGTTTGCGGCGCATTTATTCCGGCTTATGCGATTGTTTGCTTTAGGTCGGGTGATGTTCCGGGGATGATCAGCCGGCTTTATGAACTAACTTTTGGCATGATTATTTTCTGCGTTTTGCCTTCTAAAACATTTAATTTTCTTAAAAACATTTGCCCTAGCAAGGCTTTGCCTGAAAGCAAAAAAACAAGCGTAAGCAGCAAAAATAAAGAGGCTTTTTGGCGTTTGAGGTTAGTTTCGGACTGCTTTTCTTCGATGAATTGCCTTGACAAAGTTCAAATTGAAGCTTTGAGCCCCTCTAAATTCGGTTTGGAGGAAGCTTGCCTTGATTCCATTAAATCTTACTGTTCTTCCTGCGGTTTGCGCAAACTTTGCTGGGATAAAAACTGCAAATCAACCTATGAATGCATGAGAAAAGCAATAAAAGAAACGCCTGAAATTGACGATTTTGGTTCAAACGAAAATGTTTTGGGGAATTGCCGCAAGCCGGAAAATATTTTGCAGAGAATAAGAAGCATTAAACGAGATTATTCTTCATGCGAACTTGTCCGCTCGCAAGCTCGAGAATTCAAAACGATAGCGCAAAGATATTTCGATGATATCAGCTATTTAACTGCAAACCTTGCCTGCGAGTTTAAGAATCATATTGCTTACGATGAAGAGCTTTCAAGCGAAATTAAAAAAGTTCTTGCTGAAAACGGCATAAAACCTGAAAACGTTAGCTGCAAGAAAGTTAAAGGAAGGCTTTTTGTTGAAATTGAAACGGGAATATTTGAAAAAACGAGGTTTAACGAAAAAATCGTTAAAATGATATCAGATTTATCAGGCAGGAAGCTCGACGAGCCCGTTTTTAACATGACGAAAAACAGCTGTGTTATTAAGCTTCATGAGAAAAAGATTTTCAAGGCCGTTTTTTCAGTTACTCAGCATGCTTGCAACGGAGGAAAATTTTGCGGTGACAGCTGCAGATGTTTCGAAGACGGCGAAGGTAATTTTAATGCTATTTTGAGCGACGGAATGGGCACGGGCAGCAGCGCCGCAGTTGAAGGAAGCATTGTTGCCGAACTTGCTAAGCAGTTTTTGAAGTTTGGAATTGGCCTAAATTGCGCTTTGAAGCTCATAAATTCGGTTATGCTTTTTAACACTAAATCTGAAACGCTCACGACGCTTGACGCCCTTTCGGTTAACCTTTTCACTGGCGAAGCGAAGCTCATCAAAGCCGGTTCACCTGCAACTTTCGTGATTCACGAAGGAGAAATCAAAAAAATTAATTTTTCTTCTTTACCTGTTGGAATTTTAAGTGAGGTTTCGGCTTCGGGCGAGGTTTTCAAGCTTATGCCGGAAGATACTGTTATAATGCTTTCGGATGGCGTTACTGACATTGGTGAAGACTGGGTTTTGAATATTCTTAAAAAAATAAACACTGAAAATCTCGGCCAAATTTCGAAATATATTGTTTCAGAGGCGGTTAAGGCAAGAAGCAGCGAAAGAGACGACGATATAAGCGTTTTAGCGATTAAAATTTCAAAGGTTTAAATTAAAATATAATTGACTTTCATTTAAAAAAGTGATATAATAACAAAAACTGAATGAAAGAAAGTGATTGCAATAAACGATAAAATAATTTTAAGCGAAAAAGAATTAAGTATGATTTCTGGCGGAACCCCGAGAAAAACAGGCGATTATACTGCGGTTAACGTTGCGAATTATTATTTGAGTTTGCTGCCTTTTGTTAGCAAAGATCACATTGAAATCACCGAATCTTCTTCAGGCTGGCAGGATGTTCCAGGCAACCCGGATGCTAAAAGAAACGTTGTTACTCGCGAGGCTGTTCGCTCAGATATGAAATGGGGAAATTTAAGCAGCAAAGAGAAACGATGCGTTGCTATTCCGGCTATTGGCGCGGTTTTTGTTACTGCTGGGGTTTTGGTCCCGGCTGCCTACCGATATATTAAAAAGCGCTTAAACGCTTAACTTTAGGAGTTTTTTATGCAGAGACATTTGGTAACTTCAGTTTTTGTTTTTAACCCTGAAAATCAAAAATTTTTAATGATAAAACATAAAAAAGTGGGGAAGTGGCTTCAGCCGGGAGGCCATCTTGAAAAAGGCGAGAAACCGCACGAAGCTGCACTTCGAGAAGTTTTTGAAGAAACAGGCATAAACGTTAAAATAGTAAATAAATTGGCAATTTCGGAATATATTTCTGAAAAAACGCATGTTCATGTTGATTTTTCGTATTTGGCTTACCCGCTTGAAAATCAAACAGAAATAGTGAACCATGAAGAAACAGACGGCCTTTCATGGCTTTCGATTAAAGAAATTTTAAACAGCAGTTTTGACACTTTCGAAGACGTTAAATTTTTATGCAAAAAAATCCAGAGTGAATTTTCTAGTTAGAGTTCACTTTGGACTTTTGTTTTCTTAGTTCTTTAAAAAACGAAGATAAAATTTCGGAACATTCTTCTTTTAAAACCCCGGAAACAACTTGCGGTTTGTGGTTATAAGGCAAGTCAAACAGGTTTATAACCGATTCGCACGAACCCGCTTTTGGGTCGCTTGCGCCGTAAATTAAATTTGAAATTCTTGAGTTTATAATTGCGCCCGCGCACATGGGGCACGGTTCAAGCGTAACATAGAGGCTGCAGCCGCTAAGCCGCCATCTGCCTAGTTTTTTGCACGCTCGGTGGATGGCTTCAATTTCTGCGTGAAAGACCGAATTTTTAAGAACTTCTCTGCGGTTTCTTCCGGCGGAAATTATTTTTCCTTCATAAACAACCACTGCACCTACGGGCACTTCTTTTTCGGCTTTTGCTTTTTCTGCCTCTTCCAGCGCCGCCCTCATGAAGCTTTCGTGCTGGGAATTTTCTTCTTGCATTTCACTTTCCGCCTTTAGTCAAAATAACATCTATTTACATCTATAATGCATTCATATTTTTCTGATAAACTTTCAGAAATTATATCAGTGATTTCCTTGTCGCTTTTCTTCACATTATACGGCACAGAAATGCCAAAAACCAGCCTTTGAGTGCTTCCCGGAATTATTCTAAGGTCGTAAATTTTAGAATCTTTATCAATCAGCTGCTTTGCGTTTGAAAGAATTTTTTCGCGCATTTTATTAACTATTTCGTCATCAGTGATTACGGGGTCCATGTGAATTATTGCGGCTTGGCAACCGAATTTTTCTTTTATGAGTTTTTCAAGCGAATCAATTTCTTCATGGATATCCATTATGTTTCTGTCGGCTTTTATTTCCGCGTGAAACGAAACGAAATTCATCCCAGGGCCATAGCTGTGAACTATTAATTCATGAATTCCCAAAACTTCAGGGTTTTGCATTGCGGTTTCGAAGATTTCTTTAACGAATTTAGGGTCTGGAGATTGGCCGATGAGCGGGCCTAAAGTTTCTTTTATCATGCTTATTCCCGTGAAAATTACGAAGAGCGCAACGCCTATTCCGAGGTAAGCATCGATTGAAATTCCGGTGAAATAATTTATTATGGTGCTTACCAAAATTGCGGCGGTTATTGCGGCATCGCCTAGGCTGTCAAGCGAAGTTGCCTTCATCGCCGTGGAATCTATTATTTTGCCGATTTTTTTGTTGAAGTAACCAAGCCATAATTTAATTATCATTGATATAACGAGTATGACGATTGTAACGATTCCTGAGCTGACAGGCTCGGGGTTAACTATTTCTTCGATTGATGATTTTGTCAGCTCGATTCCCATGAAAATTATTGCTATTGAAACTATTAAACCTGAAATATATTCCACTCTTCCGTAGCCAAAAGGATGTTTTTTATCCGCAGGGTTGCCTGAAGTTTTGAAGCAAACTAAGGTGACTACTGAAGAAACAGCATCAGAAAGGTTGTTAAATCCGTCTGCGCTGATTGCTATTGATGATGTTATTATTCCCGTGAAAATTTTCGCTGCAGAAAGCAAAAAATTGCATATTATTCCAACGATTCCGCTGAGCATCCCGAAGCGTTTTCTCGTTTGCGGGTCTTTTGAATCTATTTTTCCAGGAATAAATTTTTTAATGAGTAATCTTGAAAGCATATTTCGTGTGAGCAAAACGGCTCACTTCACCTCCATTTTTAACGATAGACTCAATTATATATTAAATGGAAGTGATTTACCATTAAAATGTCTATTTTTTAGAGTTTTTTCTTTTTTTTATGATGAAATATGCAGCAGTTGCAAGAGCTGCGGCAAGCGCGCAGGAAATTTTAATGATTAACATTTTCAAATTGTTGTTTTCAGGGATATTTTCTTTGATTTCTTCCGTTTTGTTTTCGTTTTCATCTTTGCTTTCTTTCGCTTCTTCGTTTTGAGGTTCTTCTTCGGCTTCTTCTGAAGAATCTTCGAAATCTTCGTCTTCACTGTCGTCTTCGCATGAATCAAGCGAATCAAACCAGTCATCTTTGGAATCCGACTTTTTGCGGCTTGATTTTTGTTTCTTGGCTTTTTCTTTCTTAGTTTTCGGCGGGCTAGCACCACGATTAACATGAACTATGTATTCTTTGTTAAGGCCTTTAACTGCAGGGTTCGAAACTTTTATTTTTATGTCAGTGGGTTGGCCGGCACTGCAAAGATTACGGCGGCTGATTTTAACATTCAAGCCGTTTTTCAAAGGCGAAGCTTCGAAATTAAGTGATTTAACATCGTGGCTAACATTCATGCTATATTCGGTAACATCCGGTTTAAACGCAGGCGAAAGCTCGCCAACACTTGGCTTTAAGCTTGAAAGTTTGCAAAAAGCAACTTCCGGGTGGTTTTCAAGGCCAATTTCTTCAGAAATTACTTCTTTGCTTGCATTTTTCTCGATGTTAACAAACCTGGCTTTCAAAGGCATTTTCATGGCGTAAAGATTTCTTTTAGTTTTGAATTTAAATCTTACGGATGTTGCGCCGGTGCGCTCGTGAAACTTTTTGTCGGCTTCAAAATGCGCTTCGATGTTGTCAGTTGACCTTTCAATTTTGATGTTCCTTCGGATTAAAGCTCCTTTGCAAACGCAGCTTTGGAATTTCATTTTGCGGTCATCGAATTTAATTTCAATAAAAGATTTTTCATTAAAATTTTGGTTTAATTCTTCTTTGCTTTCAAAGTTAAAGTCAACGAAGACCGTGTTTTTGGAAATATCCGGGTTGCTGACTTCACATTTCAAAGCATGCAGCGAAGTGCCGCAAAAAAGTAAAACGGCAACTAAAATTAGAGCAGAAATATTTTTAAAATAAAGTTTTTTATTCATTGTTTTCACCTTTTTTGAATTATTAAATTTTCTTTATTTATTTTGAATAAGTGGTATAATATAAAGAAAAGCACGCAGGGGGAATTTAATTATGATAGAATATTTTAAAAGTATCATTCCGGTGGGATTAGAAGCTTATTTTTACAATATTTTTTTGGCTTTGCCGATAGTTTTAATTGGATGGTGGTTTATAAACAGAATTTCAAGGCTTTCGGCCGTTTTTCTTCGCAAAGCTTCGGTCGATGAGAGCATAACTTCTTTTTTAAATTCATTGATAAAATTTTTTCTAAAGATTATACTTTTAGTGATGGCACTTAGCATTTTGGGTGTTAACGTTAATTCAATAGTAACTGCTTTGGGAGCTTCGCTGGTTGCCATTGGAATCTCGCTGAAAGAGAGCCTCTCGAATGTTGTTAGCGGGATAGTTTTGGTTGTTAATAAACCGATTCACGTAGGGGACTTCATTGAATTTGACGGTTTTAGCGGAACAGTTATGAAAATTGAAATGCTTTTCACGACTCTTAAGACCGCAGAAGAAGGCAAAACCGTGATTATTCCGAACGTTAAGCTTGTTTCCAACACCGTCGTGAGGAAAAGCGAATATGACCTTTCAAAAAGCGAGTTTAACTATAAAATTTCTTTTAATAAACTTAATAAAGAATCGGTTAGAAAGTTTTTAGAAAAAGAATTTTTGCTCAGCGGCAGTGTTCTTCAAATTCCTTCGCCGGAAGTAGTTTTCGAAAAGGTTTCTGAAGGCAAAGGCAAGCTTAAAATAGTGGTTTGGTCGCAAAGTAGATATAAAGAAAAAGCTAGCATAGAAATAGAAAAAGCCGTTGCTAAATTGCCTGCTAAATTTGGTTTGAAAACAGAACTAAAAGAATCTGATGCATAATATTTATATTACATAATCATAACAATAATTTTAATAAAAGTCAATAGAAAGGAAGGATGAAAATGAGATTAAAAGCTTTTTCAGCAGGAGTTGCTCCGGGAGGCTTGAGGGACAAAAACGAAATAAGAATTCTTATTTGCTATATGATTCAGAATTTTGATGCTGCTTTAACTAAAAACGACATAACTTTGGTTCTTCAGGCTTATGGCCTTGCCAATTATTTCGAAGTTAGCGAAGCTTTTTGCGAGCTTGAAACGAACGGAAGCATCGAAGAAACAGAAAAAGGTTTTAAAGTTACTTCTCAGGGCAAAATGATAGTTGAGGAGCTTTCGAAAAGCCTGCCGCTAGTGGTTAGAGATAAAGCTTTGAGGGCAACGAATGCTTACCTTGAAAGAAAGAAAATTGAAAAAGAAAACAAGGCTGTCATCACAGAAAATGACTATGGCTATGACGTAACTTGCACGGTTTCTGGCGGGGAATTCGACATGCTCAAGCTTACTCTTTATGCCCCGGATAAAGAATTTGCCGATGCTATAAAAGCTAATTTTTATAAAAATCCCGGCGAGATTTACAACCGCATTCTTTCGCTGTTTATAGATAAAAAATAATGCAAACTTGACAGCTTTCTGCCTTAACATTTATAATGTTAATAAACTAAATTTGGAGGTGCTTTAACAGAGTTTGGAGAAAAAAGATATTAAATCCATGACTTTTGACGAGATAGTTTCAGATTTTTTGAATATTTCCGAGAAAAAATATCGTGCAAAACAGGTTTATCAGTGGATAGTTAAAGGTGCAAGCTCGTTTGACGAGATGACAAATCTTTCAAAGCCTTTTCGCGAAAAATTAAGCTTGATTTATGAAATACCGAAAGTTGCAATTGAAACTAAAAGAATTTCATCCGATGGCACGATTAAATACCTTTTTAAAATGCCTTTCGGCGGGTATATTGAGTCGGTTATAATGAAATATAAGCACGGAAACACGATTTGCATTTCAACCCAAGTTGGCTGCAAGATGGGGTGCGCCTTTTGCAAAACGGGCGAGCTTGGCTTCAAAAGAAATTTGCTTCCGAGCGAAATGATTGGCCAAATTCAGGAAGCTGAAAAGGACCTAAATGCCAAAATTTCGAACATAGTTTTGATGGGCATGGGCGAGCCGCTTGACAACTACGAAAATGTGGTTAAATTTCTTAAAATGATTTCTTCTGAAGATCATTTGAACATTGGAATGCGGCATATTTCGCTTTCAACTTGCGGCATAGTTGATAAAATCTATAAACTAGCCGAAGAAAACATGCAGCTGACGCTTTCGATTTCGCTTCATGCTTCGAACGACGAAACGAGAAAGAAAATCATGAAAATAGCGAATAGATGGAGCATCAGCGAGCTGATTGAAGCTTGCAAATATTACATTAAAAAGACCGGAAGAAGAATTTCTTTTGAATACATTATGATTGACGGCGTGAACGACAAACCCGCTGATGCCGAGAGGCTCATAAAGCTTCTAAAAGGAGTTTTGTGCCATGTTAATTTGATTCCGTTAAATGGCGAAAACAACGCAAACCTGAAAAGAAGCTCTAAAAATTGCATTTATAGGTTTAAAAATATGCTTGAAGCCGAAAATATAAGTGCAACTATCAGGCGGACGCTCGGCGAAGACATAGAGGGGGCTTGTGGTCAATTAAGAGCTATGCACATACCTAAGGAGGTCTAACTATTATTATGGAAATTTATAGTAAAACTGATATTGGTAAAAAAAGAAGCAGCAATCAAGATGCCGTTGCAGGAAAGATTATATCCGAAAGCCTTGCCTGGACCGTGGTTTGTGACGGAATGGGCGGGGCCAGCGGCGGAGACATAGCAAGCAATGAAGCAGTTGAAGAAATAAGCAAGGTGATGGGCTCTATTAACGAAAGCATGAGCAGAGAAAACATCCTTGAGCTTATGAACAAAGCCGTTCAAGCGGCGAATACTGTGGTTTTTAATAAATCTCAAAGCGATGAAAGCCTGCATGGAATGGGCACAACAGTTGTTTTGGCGGTCGTGAGCGGAAATCATCTTTATGTTATGCACGCAGGCGACAGCAGAGCATATTTAATAAGCGGAAGCAAGATAACTCAAGTTGGAGTTGACCACTCGATTGTTCAAGAAATGGTTGACAGCGGCGAAATCACAAGCACTGAGGCTAGAAACCACACTAGGAAGAACATTATCACTCGGGCGCTTGGGATAGGCAATTTAGTTGAGCTTGACTGTAATATGATGGATTTAACCCCCGAAGATATTGTTTTGGTTTGCAGCGATGGCCTTTCGAACCATCTTGAAGACGATGAAATTTGCGAAATTGCCAAAGAAAAAAGCCTTAAAACAATTGCCGAGTTGCTCATTGATAAGTGCAACAGCCGCGGTGGAAAAGACAATATAACCGTTTCGCTTGTTAGGCTTCAAAACGGTAGCAAGATAGGAGAGAAAAATCTTGGATAAATATACAGGCAAAAGATTAGACGCCAGGTACGAAATACAAGAGCTGATTGGTGTTGGCGGAATGGCGGTTGTTTACCGTGCTTATGACATAATCGAAGATAAAATCGTAGCTATAAAAATACTCAAAGATGAATTTTTGGGGAATAAAGAGTTCGTCAGGCGCTTTAAAAATGAATCGAAGGCAATTGCGGTTCTTTCGCACCCGAACATAGTTAAGGTTTATGATGTCAGCTTTGGAACCAAAATTCAGTATATTGTTATGGAATATATTGACGGAATAACGCTTAAAGAGTTCATTTCGCAAAGAAAAGTTATAAACTGGAAAGACGCGCTTTATTTTGTTAACCAAATTCTTTCGGCGCTTAAACACGCGCACAGCAAGGGCGTTATTCACAGGGATATAAAGCCTCAGAATATCATGCTTTTGAAAGACGGCACCATAAAAGTGACTGACTTCGGAATAGCAAGATTTTCAAGAAATGAAACTCAAACAATGACCGACAGAGCAATCGGCTCAGTGCACTATATTGCGCCGGAACAAGCCAAAGGAAGCGTTATTGATGAAAAAGCGGATATTTATTCCGTTGGAGTAATGCTTTATGAAATGCTCACGGGCAGGCTTCCTTTCGAAGCAGACAATGCAGTTTCAGTTGCAATAATGCAAATGCAGGCAAAACCCAAGCCTTTGAGAGAAATAAACCCGGATATTCCCGAAGGGCTCGAGCAAATAACTTTAAGAGCGATGGAGAAAAACCCGGCAAACAGATATGCCACAGCAGAAGAAATGCTTGCTGACATCAAGAAGCTTGAAAACGACCCATCTGCAAGATTTGATTACAGGTGTTTCGTGGATGATAATCCAACGAGAGCAGTTGGAGAAATAAGCCAGGATTACGGCGATAAATACAGCTCTGAAGAAAAAAGCAAAAAAAGAAAAGCCACGGGCATTGCCGGAGGAATAGCCATTGCCGTTGGAATTTTCGCAATTGTTTTCGCTTTCATTGCGTGGTTTTCTTCGTGCGGCAATGCTTCAGCGAAAGATGTCGATGTGCCGAATCTTATTAATATGAAGCTTTCGGATGTTCAGAATAACCCGAGTTACAAATTCGTTTGGAAGGTTGAATCAGTTTACGACGCAAGCAAACCTGAAGGCGTTATAATAGATCAGGATCCTCTTCCGGGCTCGAAAAAAATCAAAGAGGGCGCAACGATTTCTTTGAAGGTTAACAGTTCGGGCGTTTTAGTCACGGTGCCTTTGGTTAAGGGTATGACGGAAGAAGTTGCAAAGGCGAAAATTTCAAATGTCGGGCTTAAATGCGTCACTTTGACAATAAACGACAACGAAGTTGCCGAAGGCCTTGTTTGCAACGTTGACCCACGAGAAGGCACGAAAGTAACGGCCGACACAACCGTTAGAATTTATGTTAGCAAAGGCCCTGCCGAAGAAAAAATAACCGTGCCGAATGTTTTCGGTAAGTCGCTCGCAGTGGCCAAAAATGAAATCACTTCGAGCAATTTGAAAGTTTCGGAAGATATTACCGTTCAAGACAGCGAAAAGCCGAAAGACACAGTTCTTTCAACCGACCCTCTTCCGGGAACCACTGTTTCGAAAGATTCAGTAATTAAGCTCACTGTTAGTTCCGGCAAAAAGAAAGAAAAAACTATCGAAGTTTCGGTTAGTTTGCCAAAAACTGACAATGAAATAACGGTTTCTTCTTATATAGATGGAGTTTTCGAATCAACTAAGAAAATAATTCCTTCTTACAGCCAAGGTAAGTATACCGTAAACGTGAATGGATCTAGCGGCAAGAAAAAAGTGAGCATAAATATTGACGGCAAACTTTACAAAGTTTACGAAATTGATTTTGATGCTAAATCAAATAATGTGAAAGAAACTGAAAGCAAACCTTACAAATCATCCAGCACAAACCAGGATGATGAAAGCAAAGAATACAATAATTAAGATAATATTTTATGGTTAGAGAGGTGTTGTCACTTTGGATAAGATAGTTATATCCGGAGGACAAAAATTAAAAGGAAAAGTAAACATAAGCGGAGCAAAAAATGCAGCGCTTGCCATTTTACCTGCGGTTTTACTTTCTGATGGAGTCTGCGTGATTGAAAATTTACCGAGCATTAGCGATATCACACTTATGTGCAAAATTTTGGAAGATTTGGGCGCTGAGGTTAAATTTTTGTCGAAAGGCACTTTGCAAATCGACCCAAGAAAAGTTAAAAGCGGTGTGGCTTCTTATGAACTCATGAGGAACATGAGAGCTTCGTGCTATCTTTTAGGTGCGCTTTTGGGAAGATTCGGCGAATCGATTGTTTATTTGCCGGGCGGATGCGATTTTGGAATCAGACCTATTGACCAGCATCTAAAAGGTTTTGAAGTCATGGGCGCAAAGTGTTCTTTAGATGGCGGAATGATCAAAGTTAAAAGTGAAAAATTAGTTGGAAGCAACGTTTACCTTGATGTTGTTTCAGTTGGAGCAACAGTTAACATCATGCTTGCAGCGGTTAGAGCCGAAGGCCTCACTGTTATTGAAAATGCCGCGAAAGAGCCGCATATCGTTGACTTGGCTAACTTCCTTAACTGCATGGGTGCGGATATCGTTGGCGCAGGAACTGACGTTATAAAAATCAAAGGTGTTAAGAAGCTTTCGGGCATCACTTATTCTATTATTCCGGATCAAATCGAAGCAGGAACTTATCTCGTTGCTGCAGCTGCAACAAGGGGCGAAATTACAATTGAAAACGTAATTCCGAAGCATCTGGAATCCATAACCGCAAAGCTCAAAGAAATTGGTGCTGAGCTCACTGAAGGAACCGATTTTGTTCACATAAAATGCGATAAAGAACTCAAAAAATGCAACGTAAAAACAATGCCTCATCCGGGTTTCCCGACTGACATGCAACCGCAAATTACTGCTTTGCTTTCAATCGTCCCGGGCACAAGTGTTGTTACCGAAGCCGTTTGGGACAACAGATTCAGATACATCGAAGAGCTCAGAAGAATGGGCGCTAACATTTCGGTTGACGGCAGAACAGCCGTTATTGAAGGCGTTAAAGAGCTTGACGGTGCTCCGGTTAAAGCAACGGATCTTAGAGCTGGCGCGGCTTTGGTTATAGCTGGGCTCGCTGCTAAAGGCACAACCGTCATTGATGAAATAAGGCACATTGAGCGCGGATATGAAGAAATTATTGAAAAATTCCAAGCACTTGGAGCTAATATTAAAAAAGTTTCTGAGCAGGAATATCAAAAAAGCGCCTATGGATTATAATTCCATAAACGCGTGAGTTTTATGATTTTTGCTGTGGATCTTTAACCTCGTAGGGGACGTCGATATTTTCGATGTTCCCATTTATTTTTTTATCCGTAAAATAATTAATTGATTTCATCGCACAAGAGATGTTTTTGCCGAAACCTTTGAAGTTAAGGGCTTTCAAATGAAGATTTATAATGTAATAATAAACCACGAATTTAACCCTTTGAGCATAGGCCCAAACATGCCCGGAATATTCCTCATAATCGTTGTTTTCTTCCAAAAAGCTTTTAATGATGCCTAGAGCTTTAATGTAATCGTTAACTTTTTTGGCATTTATCGAATGCAAAATGCTGTTTTCGCGCATGGTGTAGTTATAAAGCGCTTTCGAAGTAAACGCCACAGTTTTTGCAAAGTAAAAAAGCCTGGGCAAAGTTGAAATATCTTCGAAATACATGTCGTCAAACTTGATGTTTCTTTCCAAAAAAAGCTCTTTTTTATAAAGTTTATTCCAAATAAAGTAGTGAACTCCAATGTCCAAAATGAGCTTGCGCAAGGCTTTGGATTTCGTGTAAACGCCGGGAAGAGAATTAAAAGGCATGTAAACTTTCAAATTTTTATTCGGGAAATACATGTTAAAATTGCAGCAAGCAATGTCCGCACCGGTTTTTTTGGCTAAATTATAAAGCTCTTCCAAAAAATTTTTTTCAAGGTAATCGTCGCTGTCCATAAAAGCGATGTACTCGCCTTTGCAGTGGCTCACTCCGGTGTTTCTTGCGGCTGCAGGGCCGCTATTTTCTTGCTTTATTAATTTAAAATTCGTGTTTTTACTGCAAAATTCTTCGGCAATTTCGTAGCTTTTGTCGCTTGAACCGTCATCAACGATTATCATTTCGAAATCTTTGAAAGTTTGATTTTCAACGGAAGCTAAAGCTTTATTTAAAAATTTTTCAACGTTATAAACCGGCATAACCAGGCTGATAGCTGGGTTTGACACTTTTTATTTCACCTCTTTGTTTTTTGAAATTTTGCTGACATTTGCAAACGGAGCAAAAACGATAACGTTCATGAAATAGGTTATAATCCTCCAAATGAGAATTGCAGACTTGATGATGTTTTCGGTGAAGAACAGCTTGAAAAACACATAGAAGCTTCCTTCTGCAGCACCTGAACCGCCGGGAAGAGGCATGAACGACGAAACCATTGTAACAAAAGCCTGAGCAGTTATCATGTCGGCTGGGTTTGCGCCTGTTAAATTAAAGCTTCTGTAAATCATGTAAGGAATCGAGAATAAAAATGTCAATTGCAAAATCGTGAGGGCGCAAGAAGCTACCAAAAGTTTCTTGTTTTCATAAAGTTTCGAATTGCTTTCATGGAAAAATTCCATTTGCTCTTCGAGCTTTTCTTTTTTCTCTTCGGGGTTTTTTATGATTTTAATTTTGGTTAGAAGCCCGAAAAAGAAATTGATAATTGAGGAAGCAAGCTTTCTATTAAACGAAAAAATGAACATAAAAATAACCACAACAAGGTGCGACAAGAACCCGAAAAGTGCAAGGCTGAGCATTAGGTTTTTAAGGTCGCCGTAAAAAAGGCTCATGTTGCAAAGCATTGCCACGAGTGAATAGAAAGTAATAGTTGTCTGGTAAACGAGGAATTTTTGAAGAAGGCAAGATGAGGCCACGCCGCCGTCAATACCTTGTTTGCTCATGCAATAAAGCTGCATGGGTTGTCCGCCAACGGCACCGGGGGTTATAACGCTGTAAAACTGGCCGATCACCGTCGCTTTGATAGCTTGCTTGAAGGTGTATTTTTTTTCGTAGTTATGAATGATGAGATAAAGAACTATCGCATCAACCGTAATATTTAAAAACTGGCAAAGAACGCCGGCACCAGTCCACCAAAGGTTCATTTTTGAAGCATTTTCCATTAAATCTATGAGCCCTTGTTCTGAGGTTAAAAAATATATAACAAGTCCTATTGGAACTAAAAGCGACAATATATTAAAAACTAATTTCCAGTTTATTTTTCTTTTCATTTAGCCTTCCTCCTTGAAAATTTTATAAAATCCGATACTTTAAGCATATTCAAATTCAAATTAATGTCAAGTCTTCTAAAAAGTGCTGCTTTTTGTTATCACAAGAGAAATTTACTCGAATATTATACCCAATATGGAGGGATTTACATTGAAATGTTTGTCAATAATAGAAAGTGGGGCAAATTTTTTATGTAAATTTTTATTATTTTCGGAGGGGTGAATAAATGATGTCGCAGTTAATAATCGAAGGTTCAAGGCGTCTTGACGGAGAAATTAAAGTTCAAGGAGCAAAAAATAGCGTGCTTCCCATTTTAGCATCTTGTATAATGTGTAGGGATGAGTGTATAATTCATAATTGTCCCCATATTTCAGATGTCGATGTTACGATTAAGGTTCTTAAATATTTAGGTTGCAAAACAAAATTCGAAGGAAACACTTTAACAGTGGATTCTTCAGGGATTTCTAAATGCGATATTCCTGAATTTTTAATGAGAGAAATGAGGTCATCAATAATATTTTTAGGTGCGCTTGTTTCACTGATGGGAAAGGCAAAACTTTCTTTGCCTGGAGGTTGCGAGCTTGGCCCAAGGCCGATTGATTTGCACCTTGATGGCCTGAGGCAAATGGGCTTAACGGTGAATGAAAGCCACGGCGTGCTTGAATGCGAAACTAATCTAGGCCTTAGAGGGTGCAATATTGTGCTTTCTTTCCCGAGTGTTGGCGCTACTGAAAATTTAATTCTTGCGGCGGTTTGCGCAAAGGGCACGACTGTCATCACTAATGCAGCAAAAGAGCCTGAAATAATGGATCTTATAAACTTTTTGAATAAATGCGGCGCAAAAATAAAATGCTCTGAGGGCAGCGTGATAACCATTGAAGGAGTTAGCAAACTTCATGGAGCAGAGCACAGCATAATGCCTGACAGAATAGTTGCAATAACCTATATGGCTGCGTGCGGAGTTACTGCAGGAAGCTTGGTGCTTAGCGGCATTTCGGAAGAATGCATAAGCTGCGCAGTTCCTATTTTTGAAGAAGCCGGCTGTATTCTCAGATTTTCAAGCGACAAAAACAGCCTTAAAATAGACGCTCCCGCGAGGCCTTACTTCAACAGGTTGATAAGAACCATGCCTTACCCTGGTTTCCCGACGGATGCCCAAGCGCCTGTTATGGCAATGACAACCATTGCAGACGGAAGAAGCATGTTCGTTGAGAATATTTTCTCGGATAGATACAAACATGTCGGCGAACTTTTGCGGCTCGGAGCGGACATTAAGGTTGAAGATAAAGTTGCGATTGTTGACGGCGTTAAAAGGCTTTCAGGCGCGAAGGTTAAAGCCATGGACCTAAGAGGTGCGGCTAGCCTGGTCGTTGCAGGTTTGTGCGCCGAAGGAACAACCGTTATAACGAACCTTAAACATCTCGACAGAGGGTATGAAAACATTGAAGAAAACTTAACTAAGATTGGAGCGAGCATAAGAAGAGAGTAAGATGAAAAAAAGACGATTAAACAAGGCAAAAATGCGAAGAAAAAAATTGATAGGCAGAGGAATTATAATTATTGTTCCCGTTATGGTGGTTTTCCTAGCGGTTTTTGGTGTTTCAAAGCTGCTTGGAGCGATTTTCGCAGTCAGTGATATATATGCAACCGGGAGCGTTTATTATGATAAAGAAGAAATTGCCGAGGTTTCAGGAATAAAAAAAGGCGATAATTTAATTTTCCTTGACACTCAAACGGCGGAAAAGAAAATTTGCCGTGAGCTTCCTTACGTTGAATCGGCAAAAGTTATAAAATCAATGCCAAATAGCGTTAAAATTGAAACTCAGATTGCAAAGCCTAGGGCTTCGCTTGTGAATAACGGCGAATACTTTTTGATAAATAAAGATTTTAAGATTCTTGAAAAGAAATCAGAGCCAACCCCGGAAATAATTGATGTTACGGGCGCTAAATTTTCGGTTTCTGAAGAAAATGAGATAATTTTTGAGGATAAAGACGATAAGAAAATAATTGATGAAGCTCTTAATTCTTTTGAGGTTAACAGTCTTTACGGCCTAAAGCAGCTTGATATTTCGGATAAAAATAATATTACAGCAAATTACGCCGGAAGAGTTACCATAAATTTCGGAGGAAAAAGAGACTTTGATTACAAGGCATTGACGGCTCATGAGCTTCTAACCAAAAAGATAAGGGAAGAAGAAAGCGGCACGCTTGACCTTAGCAAACTAGGCGAAAACAACCGTTCTTACTTTACCTTGGAATCAAATAAATAAAATAAAAGTGAGGTTTTTAATATTTTTAATTTTAGTGAAAAAACGCAGGAAATAGCTTCTTTAGCAATGCAAAAATGCAAAGAAAAATTCAGCGAAATTGAAAAAATAAAAGAAATAAATTCCCAAAAAGTTTTGAAAGCGTTTATTGAAAGCAAAATTAGCGAAAGCCATTTCATGCCAACCAGCGGCTATGGTTACAGCGACCGCGGAAGAGAAAAATTAAGCGAGCTTTTTTCGAAGATTTTTAAAACCGAAGATGCTCTGGTTGGTGCGGGCTTCGTTAGCGGCACGCATGCGCTTAGCACGGCTCTTTTTGGCGTTTTAAGGCCTGGGGATAAAATCCTTAGCGTTACAGGCAACCCTTACGACACAATGAAAGACGTTATCGAAGGCAAAAATTTTGGTTCTCTTGCTGAGTTTGGCATTACTTTTGATTACATAGAGCTTGACTGCGAAAATTACTATGAAAAGCTGAAAGAAAAGCTCCAAAGCGGCTTTAAAGCTATTTATATTCAGCGTTCGAGGGGTTACAGCCTCAGGAATTCTCTTTTGTGCGAAGAAATTGGCAAAATAATTTCTTTTGCTAAGAATATTGACCCTAACGTTATAGCAATTGTTGACAACTGCTACGGTGAATTTGCTCAAACTCGCGAGCCAAGTGAATTCGGTGCGGACCTTATTATAGGTTCACTTATAAAAAACCCTGGGGGAGGAATTGCCAACTGCGGAGGCTACATTGCCGGAAGGCATGATCTTGTTGAGCTTTGCGGTTACAGGCTGACTGCCCCTGGAATAGGCCGTGAAATCGGGGCTAACCCTTACGGCCTTAAAGACATTTTCATGGGCGTTTATAACGCTCCCACAGTTGTGGGCGAAGCTTTAAAAACCGCAGTTTTTGCATCTGCTGCTTTTGAAATCATGGGGTTTGAAGTCTTCCCGAAATGCACTGACCCTCGCGCTGACATTGTGCAGTCTGTGGTTCTTGGAAACGAAAAAAATCTGGTTTCATTTTGCAGGGGAATCCAGCAAGGTTCGCCGGTTGATTCTTTCGTTTGCCCGGAACCTTGGGATATGCCGGGCTATGAAAATCAGGTTGTTATGGCTGCGGGGAATTTCATTTCTGGTTCATCAATCGAGCTTTCGGCCGACGGCCCAATTCGCGAGCCCTTTGCAGTTTGGGTTCAGGGCGGAACTATTTTTGCTTGCGCTAAAATTGGCATAATGAACGCAATTGAAGAAATTTTTAATAAATAAGTGCTATTTTGAAAGGTTTGATTCATAAATATTTTTAAGTCTCTTAATTCTTTGGAGGTTGATAATTTTGAATACAGGCTCAAGAGAAGAAACGAAAAAATGCCCGAAACTACCGCATAATTTAACGCTTGAAGGCAGGAAACAGCTTGTGATAAGCGGGGTCACGGCAGTTGATAATTTCGACGATAAAACAATTCAGGCAATGACGAGCATGGGCGAGCTGACCATAAAAGGCGAGAATCTTAACATTAAAAAACTTTGTCTTGAAGATCTCGGGGACTTAGAAATCGAAGGGAAAATTTCATCTCTTTCTTACAGCGAAAAAGGGCAAGGCCCAGAAGGATTTTTTTCAAAATTATTTAAGTAAGGTTGATGTTTTTTGCAAGAATCTCTCACTTCACAAATTCTCATTTTTGTTTATTCTTTGGCTCTTGGAATGTTCCTAGGCTTTGCATACGATATTTTTAGAATCATCCGCATGGTTATAAATTCAAGGAATATAGCTATTTTTATTCAAGATGTTTTGTATTTTATTTTAAGCGGTGGCGTGACTTTCCTTTTCGTTTTAAGCGTTAACAGCGGCAACTCGCGGTTTTATATTTTGGCTGGCGAAGGCATTGGCTGGATAGCCTACCATATTACGATTGGCGAAATTATTTACAAATGTTCGAATAAAACGGTTAATTTCGTAAAATCTAAAATAGCGGCTTTGAAAAACAAATTTCTGAAAAAATTTTCTAAGCGTAATAATGATACTAAATAATTTTATTGTTTCAAAACATTTAAATTAATCAGTTTTGCACAAAAATAAAAAAAGACTTGAATTTTTACATTTTTAACTGCATAATTAAAGTAATAGCTTTAAAAGGTCGGTGTGAATTACAGATTTGCTTGTAGGGAAGTTAGAATATGAAGTTTAAACTCAGAACTAAGAAAAATTTGCTTTTTAAGGTTGGTTTGGCATTGTTTGTTTTATACATAATTTTTTTGCTTGTGAGCCTTTTTATGAAGTTGCAAGGTAAAAAAGCGGAAGTAAGTGAGATAGACGGGCAAATCGCGGTCGAAAAAAGCAGAAATGAGGAGATTTCAGGCAAATTGGCTGAAGAAAGCTCCGGTGAAAATTCAGAGTCTCAAAATGAAGCGCCGCAGGGCAATATGAGAGTTTATGAGAACGTTGTAAGATAATAATTTAAGGAGGAAATAATTTTTTATGCAACTCGAAGTGGGAGCTATAGCGAGTGGAAAGGTTTCGCGAATTACAAAGTTTGGGGCATTTGTTGAGCTTGAAAACGGCAAAACGGGCCTTGTGCACATTTCAGAAATATCAAATGGGTTTGTTAAGCAAGTTGAAGACCATTTGAAAGAAGGCCAGGAAGTTAAGGTTAAAATCGTTGGAATAGGCGAAAACGGCAAGATTGAACTTTCGATTAAACGCCTTTCAGAAGAGGGCGAAAGAAGGCAAGCTCAGCGCGAAGAAATGAGGAAGAAAGCTTCTGAAACTAAGTTTGAAGACATGATGAATAAGTTCAAAAGATTAAGTGACGATAAACTTTTGGATTTCAAAAAGAAATCAGAGCCGAGAAAAGGCCGCGTTAATCATAAAAATGGAATATAGTACTAAAATTATTTAAAATAAGCTCTTCTCAAGGGCATCATGTATAAATGCATGGTGCTCTGATTATTTTTGTTGTAAATAAGTTGCAAAGAGTGTAAAATTAAAGGGTATATATAAATTTTACGGAGGCATGAAATGAAAATTAAATTTACTAAGATGCATGGTTGCGGAAATGATTATGTCTACATAGATTGCATGGAAAAACTGCTTGAGAACCCGGCAAGACTCAGCACGATTCTTTCTGACAGAAGAAAGAGCATCGGCGGGGATGGAATCATTTTGATTGAGCCTTCAGACTGTGCAGAAGCTAAAATGAGGATTTTTAATAAAGATGGTAGCGAAGGAAAAATGTGCGGAAACGGCATCAGATGCGTTGCTAAATATCTTTTTGATAAAGGCCTTTGCAAAGACCCAAAAAGCATAAAAATTGAAACTTTGAGCGGCGTTAAAACGCTTGAAATAACTGAAAATAACGGCAATGAAGCTAATGTTAAGGTTAACATGGGCAAACCGAGCTTCAAGCCTTCTGAGATTCCTGTTGTTGCAAACAAAGAAAAGCTCGTGAGCGAGCCTATAACCATTGATGGGAATAAATATGAAATAACTTGCGTTTCAGTTGGTAACCCTCACTGCGTTATATTCCTTGATGAGGTTTATTCTGCGAACGTTAGAGAAATCGGCTCGCAGCTTTCAGCGAATACTATGTTCCCTGAAGGGGTTAACGTTGAGTTTGCAAGCATCGTGGATAAAAACAACATAACCATGAGAGTTTGGGAACGCGGAAGCGGCGAAACACTTGCTTGCGGAAGCGGCGCATGCGCTACGGTTATTGCAGCGGTTGAAAACGGCTTTTGCGAAAAAGGCACCGACGTTACCGTTCATTTAAGAGGCGGAAAGCTTAAAGTAAATTATGGCGAAGAAGTATTTTTAATAGGAAATGCAACGAAAGTTTTTGAGGGGGAAATTGAAATATGATAAAAAAATATATATTTGTAACAGGTGGCGTTGTTTCAGGCCTTGGAAAGGGCATCACAGCTGCATCGCTCGGAAGACTTCTTAAATCAAGGGGCCTTAAGGTTACAGCTCAGAAGCTCGACCCTTACATTAACGTTGACCCGGGCACAATGAGCCCTTATCAACACGGCGAAGTTTTCGTTACTGAAGATGGCGCTGAAACTGACCTTGACCTTGGCCACTATGAAAGATTCATCGACGAAAATTTGAATAAATATTCGAACCTCACAACCGGAAAGGTTTACTGGAATGTTCTTAACAAAGAAAGAAGAGGCGAATATTTGGGCGAAACGATTCAGGTTATTCCGCACATAACCAACGAAATTAAAAAATTTATATATTCAGTAGGCGAAAAATCTGGCGCAGACGTTGTTATCACTGAAATTGGTGGAACAATCGGAGATATCGAAAGCCAGCCTTTCGTTGAGGCTATTCGCCAGATTTCAATTGAAGTTGGCTTAGAAAACTGCCTTTTCATTCATGTTACTTTGATTCCTTACATTTCAGGCTCGAATGAATATAAATCAAAACCAACCCAGCACTCCGTGAAAGAACTTCGTTCGCTTGGAATTAACCCTGACATTTTGGTTGCAAGATGCAGCGCTCCGCTTAGCAAGAGCATCAGGGAAAAAATCTCGCTATTTTGCAATATTAAACCTGATTGCGTTATTGAAAATTCGGACGCTCCTTCGCTTTATTTTGTTCCTTCGATGCTTGAAAAGAGCAATTTTTCGGATATCGTTTGCCGTGAGCTCGATATCCATGCTGAAAAATGCGACATGACCGAGTGGAACGAAATGATTGAAAGAATCAAAAAAAGAAGCAAGGAAGTTACGATTGCCCTTGTTGGGAAATACGTTCAGCTTCATGACGCTTACCTTTCAGTTGCCGAGGCTCTTCAGCATGGTGGTTTTGAAACTGAAACAAAAGTTAACATAAAATGGGTTGATTCTGAGCTCGTTACCGAATATACAGTTGCTAATTTGCTCGGCGATTGCCAAGGGATTTTAGTTCCGGGAGGGTTCGGTTCAAGAGGCGTTGAAGGCAAAATTGCAGCAATAAAATACGCAAGAGAAAACAATATTCCTTTCTTGGGAATTTGCCTTGGAATGCAGGCTGCGGTTATTGAATTTGCAAGAAATGTTCTTAAACTTGAAGATGCTCATTCGAGCGAATTTGCAGAAACCGAGAACCCTGTGATCAGTATAATGGACGACCAAAAAGACCAAACTAAAAAAGGCGGCACAATGCGTTTGGGTGCTTACCCATGCGAAGTTAAAGAAGGCTCTATGCTTGAAAAAAGCTACGGCGCAAGCGAAGTTTTCGAGCGTCATCGTCATAGATATGAATTTAATAATAAATATCGTCAACTTTTCGAAGAAAATGGCATGTCAATCAGCGGTGTTTCGCCGAATGGCGTTCTCGTTGAAGCGGTTGAAATTCCTGCAAATAATTTCTTCGTGGGCGTTCAGTATCACCCTGAATTCAAGAGCAGGCCAAACCATGCGCACCCTCTTTTCAGAGAATTCGTTAGAGCAGCCGGCAGCTATGAGGCTTCTTCGGAGGTAAAATTGGATGATTAAGCTAAACCCTAATCTTAAAAACCTTAAAAAGAATTATCTTTTCGTTGATATTCAAAAGAAAACTGATAAATTTATTTCCGAAAACCCTGACGCTGAAATTATCAAAATGGGTATCGGCGACGTTACGCTTCCTCTCTGCGAAACCGTTGTTCAGGCTATGAAAAAAGCCGCTGAAGAAATGGGCAACAAAGAAACTTTCCGTGGTTATGGACCTTATGAAGGCTATGAATTTTTGAAGGAAGCTATCAGCGAGAAATACAAAAGCTTCGGAGCCGAAATTGAGCCCAGTGAGGTTTACGTTTCGGATGGCTCCAAAAATGATGTTGCTAATATTTTGGATATATTCGCAAAGGGTTCGGAAGTGCTCATTACTGACCCTGTTTACCCGGTTTACCTTGATTCGAACGTCATGGCGGGCAACAGCGTGAAGTACGCCGAGGCTACGAAAGATAATGATTTCTTGCCGATGCCTTCGGAAAAATCGGATATTATTTATCTTTGTTCGCCGAATAACCCAACCGGCGCGGTTTACACCAAAAAGCAGCTCAAAAAATGGGTTGATTTCGCAACCGAAAATGGCAGTTTAATTATTTTCGACGCAGCTTATGAAGCTTTCATTGAAGACGAAAATTTGCCGCACAGCATTTTTGAAATCGAGGGCGCGGAAAAATGCGCTGTTGAGCTTTCTTCGTTCTCGAAGGCTGCAGGTTTCACGGGCGTTAGGTGCGCTTACATGATTATTCCAAACGAGCTTGAAATTTCGGGCGAAAAGCTTGGCGACGTTTGGCTCAGGCGTCAGTCAATTAAATTCAACGGCGTTTCTTATGTTACTCAGGCGGCTGCTTTCGCTTCGCTTAGCGAAAAAGGCAAGGAAGAAACTGCAAAAGCCGTTAAATACTACAAAGAAAATGCGAAAATCATTGCAAAAGTTATGACCGAGCTCGGGCTTTACAACATTGGCTCAGAAAATTCGCCATATATATGGGTTAAGGCTCCAAATAGCATGACTTCTTGGGAATTTTTCGATTATCTTTTAAAAGAAGCAAACATAGTCTGCACGCCGGGTTCAGGCTTCGGGCCGAGCGGTGAAGGTTTCGTTAGAATTTCATCGTTTAACTCGCGTGAAAACACTTTGATTGCCGCAGAAAGACTCAAAAAATTAAAGTTTTAAAAAATTTAGGAGGATAAAATGGCATTTGATAAAAGCAAAGCGCTTGAAACAGCACTTGGGCAAATTGAAAAACAATTCGGAAAAGGCGCTGTAATGAGACTTGGAAAGAACGAAGCAATGCACGTTGACGCTATTCCGACGGGCTCGCTTTCACTCGATATAGCTCTTGGAATTGGCGGGCTCCCGAGAGGAAGAATAGTTGAAATTTACGGCCCTGAATCTTCGGGTAAAACGACGCTTGCGCTTCACTGCATTGCAGAAGGCCAGAAAAATGGCGGCTGTGCTGCGTTTATTGATGTTGAGCATGCGCTTGACCCCGTTTATGCCAGCGCTCTTGGCGTTGATGTTGATTCACTTTTGGTTTCTCAGCCTGACACTGGCGAGCAAGCCTTGGAAATAACCGAATCTTTGGTTCGTTCAGGTGCAATCGACGTTATAGTCGTTGACTCTGTTGCTGCGCTTGTTCCTAGAGCTGAAATCGAAGGTGAAATGGGCGATTCGCACGTTGGCCTCCAAGCAAGGCTTATGTCCCAGGCTTTAAGAAAGCTCGCAGGAGCTATTTCGAAATCTAATTGCGTTGCAATTTTCATAAATCAGCTTCGCGAAAAAGTTGGAATAGTTTACGGCAACCCTGAAGTTACGCCGGGTGGTCGCGCTCTTAAGTTCTATTCTTCGGTTAGAATGGACATCAGAAGAATTGAAACTTTGAAATCAAACGGCGAAATTATCGGTTCGAGAACCAGAGCAAAAGTAGTTAAAAACAAGATGGCACCGCCATTTAAAGAAGCTGAATTTGACATAATGTACGGCCACGGAATCTCAAGAGAAGGTGAACTTCTTGACTTGGCAGTTAAGCTTGGTGTAGTTGACAAAGCTGGTTCGTGGTTCTCTTACAACGACCAAAAACTCGCTCAAGGAAGAGACAGAGTAAAAGAATATTTCAGAATGAACCCAAGTATAATGGAAGAGATTGAAAAGAAAACTTTGGCAAAATACGACGAAATGTTCTCGAGGAATTCTGTTTCTTCGAATCTTGAAAGTCCTGTGGTTGACCCTCAGACTGATGAAGAAGAATGATTATAACCGACATAAAACCGGGCAGAAAAGGCAATATTTTAGTTTACGCTGATGGAAAATATATTTTAAGCGTCCCGAGGGAAGTTTTTTTGAAGTCGAGCATAAACCGCGGCAGCGAAATAACTGAAAAAGAAATTGAAAATATTACCTTTGAAATTAATTCTTACAAAGCGAAATCAAGGGCTCTGAATCTTCTTTCTTACAGAGCCCATTCCAAAAAAGAGCTGGAAGATAAGCTAAAGCGCAAACTCGGCGAAGAAAGTGCTAAAATTGCAACCGAAAAAATGGAAAAAATCGGCCTTTTGAATGATGAAAATTACGCAAGGGAATTTGCAAATCATCTTCAGAAAAATAAAATGTATGCCAAGAAAAGAATTGCATATGAGCTTTCTAAAAAAGGAATTAATGACGAAACTATTTCGGAAGTTTTAAACAATTTAGAAATGGATGAATATGAAACTTTAGAGAAGATAGTGAGCAAAAAAACGATAGAAAACGAAAAAGACAAAAGAAGATTAATTGCCCATTTGATGCGGCTTGGTTACTCTTGGAGTCAGATAAACCGGTTTTTGAAATCGGAAGATTATTGAGGGAGGCGATAGAATCAACACGCCTAATAAATTAACGATTTTAAGGATTATGCTTGTTCCTTTGATTATTTTTTTGTTGTCATCAACTTGGTTTGGATACAAATTTTTGTGCTCGGGAATAGTATTTTTAATAGCTTCCTACACTGATTTTCTTGACGGAAATTTGGCTAGAAAGAACAATATTATAACTGATTTCGGGCAAATAATGGACCCTATGGCGGATAAAATTCTAGTTTCTGCTATTCTTATTTTTTTCGTTGGACTTGGGTTTGTTCCTGCGCTGGCTGCAGCGGTGATAATTCTTCGCGAATTTGTCATCACTTCGGTTAGGTTCCTTGTTTTTCAAACCAGCCGCCGTGTGGTTTCTGCGAACATCTTGGGTAAACTAAAAACAGTGAGTCAAATGGCAGCAATAATAACTATTTTTTCAGTGCAATCTTGTTTAGAAATCGGCAAAACTTCATATAATTTCATAATGCAAAATTTGATGTTTTTTGAAGTTTTGCAATCAGCGCTCATATGGATTGCGGCACTTTTGTCGCTCATTTCAGGTTTGGTTTACATTTATTTAAATAGAAAATCAATAATTTCAAGCTTTTGAAGTTTAGGGGGAAATATATGATAAAAATTTATAATACGCTGACGAGATCAAAAGAAATTTTTAAGCCTCTTAACCCCGGCAAAGTTATGATTTATGCTTGCGGACCAACGGTTTATAATTATATTCATTTGGGAAATGCCAGGCCGATTTGCACATTCGATGTTCTTAGAAGATTTTTTGAATACGTTGGATACGAAGTGACGTATGTTCAAAATTTCACGGATGTAGATGACAAAATAATAAAAAAAGCAAACGAAGAAAAAATAAATTTTATGGATGTTTCTGCAAAATACATAGAAGAATACAAAAAAGATGCTAAAGGTTTGAACGTTAAACAGGCCACGTTTACTCCGAAAGCAACTGAAAACATTGCAGGAATTATCAGGTATATTGAAGAAATAATTGAAAAGGGTTTTGGCTATGAAGCACAGAACGGTGACGTTTACTTCAGGGCTAGAAGGTTCAAAAATTATGGCAAATTTTCGCATCAAACTCTTGACGATCTTCAGTCAGGTGCGAGGATTAAAGTCGATGAAATAAAAGAAGATCCTCTTGATTTTGCTCTTTGGAAGGCTGCAAAACCTGGTGAACCTTACTGGGAAAGCCCTTGGGGCAAAGGCAGGCCGGGCTGGCATATTGAATGCTCGGTTATGTCTCAGAAATATCTTGGAAAGACGATTGACATTCATTGCGGTGGGCAGGACCTTATTTTCCCGCACCATGAAAATGAAATTGCTCAAAGCGAATGCTTGACGAATGTTCCGCTTGCGAACTACTGGATGCACAATGGATATATAAACATTGATAACCAAAAAATGTCGAAATCGCTTAATAATTTCTTCACTGTAAGGCAAATTGCTGAGGAATTTGGCTATGAACCGATTAGATATTTAATGCTTTCGTCGCATTACAGAAGCCCGATTAACTTCAGCGAAGATGTGATTAAGCAGTGCAAGGCTGCGATTGAAAGGCTTTATACTTTCAGGGAAAATTTGAAATTTGCTATTGAAAAAGCTGAGCTTGAAGGCGAAGAGCCATGCATTGACCTTAAGGTTTATAAAGAAAGATTTATTCAAAAATTAAGCGATGACCTCAACACTGCTGACGCTTTGGGAATTGTTTTTGAGCTTGTTAAAGAAGTCAACACCAGTGTTTTGGCGGAAGCTAAATTCAAAAAGAAAAGCATAAAATTGATAATTGATTTGTTCGATGAGTTCATGGATGTTCTTGGAATTTTATACGAAAAGAATTCATCGTTTCAAAACAAAAACAAGTGTGAAATTGAAAGCTTGATTACTTTAAGGGAGCAAGCGCGCCTGAAAAAAGACTGGAAACTTGCCGACGAAATAAGAGATAAGCTGAAATCGAAAGGAGTGGTGATTGAAGACACTCCTCAGGGCACTAAATTCACTTTTAAATAGAGGGGTGAGATGAGCACGGCCGTGCGAGCTGTGCTCTTTAGATTATGGAATCATCATTGATTAGACTTGAAAAAATCAGTGTATCATTCGACGGAGATGTGATACTCAAAGATTTGAGTTTAAATATTAAAGAAGGGGAGTTCGTTACTCTTCTCGGGCCTTCGGGTTGTGGCAAAACCACAACTTTGAGGATAATTGCTGGCTTTTTGAAGCCTGACAGCGGCAATTTGTTTTTTAAAGGAAAAAACATTAACAATGTTCCCGCGCACAAACGCGAAGTGAACACGATTTTCCAGAAATATGCACTTTTCCCACATCTTAACGTTTATGAAAATGTGGCTTTCGGGCTGAGAATTCAAAAAAAGCCTGAGGAAGAAATCAGGGAAAAAGTTAAAGAAATGCTCCGGATGGTTAACCTTGAAGCTTACATAAATCGTGACGTTGATTTTCTTTCAGGCGGGCAGCAACAAAGGGTTGCAATAGCCAGGGCGCTTGCGAATAATCCAAAGGTTCTTTTGCTCGATGAACCTTTAGGCGCACTTGACCTTAAACTTAGAAAGGACATGCAGGCGGAGCTTAAAAGCATTCATCAAAAAACGGGAATTACTTTTATTTTAGTAACGCATGACCAAGAGGAAGCACTTTCGATGTCGGATAGTGTTGTGGTTATGGACAAGGGAACAATCCAGCAAATTGGCACGCCGAAAGACATTTACAACGAGCCGCAAAATGCTTTTGTTGCGGATTTCATCGGTGAAAGCAACATTGTTCCTGGCGTTATGATTGAAGATTTTAAGGTTAAATTTTCAGGCAAAGAGTTCAAATGCATCGATAAAGGCTTTGAAAAAATGAGCAACGTTGACGTGGTTATTCGCCCGGAAGATATTAAAGTTGTTTCGCCGGAAAACGGCGATATTTCGGGCACGGTTACTTCGGTTACTTTTAAAGGCGTTCACAATGAAATCATAGTTGACGTTAACGGATTTAAATGGATGATTCAAACGACTGAAAACCAAGAAACCGGCGACGAAATTGGCCTTATTATTGAACCTGACGACATTCACATTATGAAAACTTCGCTTTATTCTTCTGAAGTTGGCGACTACAGCGCATTTAGTGATGAATTTTACGAAGAGCAGCACCACGCCGCTCCCGCAGAGGAGGAGTGAAATTGAAAAACAAATGGTGTCTTTTCCCTTACCTGCTTTGGATGATAATTTTCACGGTTGTTCCTTTGATTTTGGTTATTGTTTTCTCTTTCACGGATTCAAGCGGAAGCTTCACTTTTGCGAATTTAATTGAAGCGACGAAATATTCAGGTGTATTTTTAAGGTCTATTTGGATTGGTGCAGTTTCGACTGTGATTTGCCTGGTGATTGGTTACCCTGCAGCTTATTTCATTTCTAAGATAAAAAAGCATCATCAAAACATATTCATAATGCTTCTTATGATTCCAATGTGGACGAGCTTTTTGCTAAGAACCTACGCATGGATGACCCTTCTTGAATACAACGGCCTTATAAACAGGTTTCTTTCGATTTTCGGCATTTCGAAGCTTCAAATGATAAACACTCCCGGCGCGGTGATGCTCGGAATGGTTTACAACTTTTTGCCGTATATGATTCTTCCTATTTACACTGTTCTCACGAAGATAGACAAAAAAGTCATTGAAGCCGCCGAAGACCTCGGGGCGGATAAATTTAAAGTTTTCACTAAAGTTATCTTCCCGCTTAGCACGCCGGGAATTGTTTCAGGCTTTACGATGGTTTTTGTTCCGTCGGTTAGCACGTTTATAATTTCAAAAATGCTTGGTGGAGGCTCTATTTTAGTCATTGGTGACCTTATTGAAATGCAGTTTTTAGGCAATACATATAATCCTTACTTGGGCTCGTGCATTTCGCTTATTTTAATGATTATCATCATGCTGTGCATGGGAATTATGAAATGCATTGACAGCAGCGACGAAAAAGAAAGAACGGTTTTTTAAGGGAGGGGGTAAAACATTGAAAATACTGAGTAAAATTTATGTATATTTGGTGCTTACTTTTTTATATTTGCCAATTTTTGTTTTAATGATTTTTTCTTTTAACAATTCGAAAAGCAGGGTCATTTGGTCTGGTTTTACTTTCAAGTGGTATTTCAGGCTTTTTGAAAATCAAGAAATTCTTAGTGCTTTTTACAACACTTTGATCATCGCCGGGGTTTCTTCTTTGCTTGCGACTGCCCTTGGTTTGGTGGCTTCTATCGGAATTGTTAGAAGCAAAAAAATCACTCGCAGCGCAGTTATGAGCCTGACGAATATTCCTCTTATAAACCCTGAAATCGTCACGGGCATTTCGCTTATGCTTATGTTTGTTTTTCTTCACAATAACCTTGGAATTTTCAAGCCCGGGCTTTTCACGTTAATTTGCGCTCACACCACTTTTTGCTTGCCTTACACCATTCTTTCGATTATGCCCAAGCTTCGCCAGATGGATTCAAATATTTACGAAGCTGCTCAAGATTTAGGCTGCAATTCAGCTCAGGCTTTTTTTAAAGTTGTTTTGCCGCAAATAATTCCGGGGGTTATAACCGGCCTTATTATTTCTTTCACGATGTCGATTGACGATTTTGTTATAAGTTATTTCACCGGCGGAACTACTCAAACTCTTCCTATAACCGTTTATTCCATGACGAGAAAAATCGTCAGCCCGGAAATAAACGCGCTTTCGAGTTTGTTGTTTTTAGTGGTGTTCGCATTGCTCTTGATAATTAATTTGAGAAAAGAAAAAGATAAATCTTTGAAATCTCGAAAAATTTAGGATTAGGAGAATAAGAAATCTGTGAAAAAGTATTTTTTTGCAATTTTTTCGTTGATTATATTGTCCGCCGTAATGATTTTTCATTTCAGTAGTAGCAAAAAAAATGAAGAATGCATAAATGTTTACAGCTGGGGTGAGTTCATTTCAAACGGAGTCGACGGAAACATTGACGTTAATAAAAAATTCACTGAAGAAACCGGAATTAAAGTTAACTACAAAACTTTTCAGAATAACGAAGAGCTTTTTGCGAAGCTTTACAGCGGCGGTTCGGACTATGATGTTATAATTCCTTCGGATTATATGGTTTCAAAGCTCATTGAAAACGGCATGGTTGAAAAGCTGGATTTTTCAAATATCCCGAATTATAATCTCATAAGCGAAGATTTTAAATCGCTTAATTTTGACCCTAAAAATGAATATTCTGTTCCTTACATGTGGGGCATGGTTGGAATTTTTTATGATAAAAATGAAATTAAACCAGAAGAAGTAACTTGGGATATTCTTTGGAATGAAAAATATAAAAATAGAATTCTTATGTTTGATAACGCCAGAGATAGCTTTGCGATTTCGCTTTTGCGGCTTGGTTATTCCGTTAACACTAAAAATCTCGGTGAATTAAAGCAGGCTGCAAATGAACTCGTTGCTCAGAAACCTTTGGTTCAGGCTTATGTTATGGACCAAATTTTTAATAAAATTGAAAATCACGAAGCCGTTTTGGCGCCTTACTATGCCGGCGATGCTGCAACGATTATAAAAAACAGTTCCGATATAGGTTTCGTTATTCCGAAAAGCGGCAGCACAAGGTTTGTTGACAGCCTTTGCATCCCGAAAAATTCGAAGCATAAAGCCTTGGCTGAAAAATACATAAACTTTATGTGCAGGACTGATATTGCGCTTTCGAACGTTAAGCACACGGGCTACTCAACCCCTCAAAAAGAAGCTTTTAACCTTCTTGATGAGCAAACGAAAAATAACAAGATTTTTTACCCCGAAAAAGAAGTTTTGGATAAATCTCAGATTTTCGTGAATCTTCCTGCAGATGTAAACGAGTGCATGGATAAACTTTGGGTTGAAGTCAAGGCTGGCGGTGTTTCTTCGGAGCCGTGGGTGCTTGGTTTGATTCTAGCTCTTTTCACGCTGGCTTATTTAGTGAGCTGGATGATTCAAAAACGAAGCAAAAAGAAAAGTTAAGTTGAAATTTTTCATTTTAGTGATATAATTTGTTTGTAATAATATTAGTTTTTATTAGGTTCTAGACGTTTGGCTAGAATCTAAATTTATATTTAAAATAATTAAACAAGGCAGGAGAAAAACATGATTTGTATTGCAATTGACGGCCCAGCAGGCTCCGGAAAAAGTAGTGTTTCGAAATTGGTGGCTAAAAATCTCGGTTTCACTAGCATCGACACGGGCGCACTTTACAGAGCGGTGGCTTATTATCTTAAATCAAATGAAATTTCAGAAGAAAATATTAAAAATGCCCTTAAAAATATTGATCTGAAGGCTAAAAACATAGACGGAAAATTCAATGTTTTTTTAAATGGCGAGAATGTGACTGACAAAATAAGAGGCGAAGAAATTTCCAAAATGACTTCTAAAATTTCGAAGTGCCCTGAGGTTAGAGATTTTCTTCTTGAGCTGCAAAGAAGCCTTGCAAAAAGCGAAAATTGCGTGATGGACGGAAGAGACATCGGCACCGTTGTTATGCCGAATGCTGAAATTAAAATTTTTCTAACTGCTTCGCCTGAAACCCGCGCAATGAGAAGGTTTAAACAGCTGGGCAGAGCAGTGCCGTTTGAAAATATTTTGGAAGACTTGAAAAAAAGAGACTACCAAGACACACATAGAGAAATTGCGCCGCTTAAAATGGCAAGTGATGCAATTTTAATTGATAATTCTGGTATTTCTTTGGAGCAAACCGTTGAAAAAATTTGTGATATTGCGAGGAATTTTTAATGAACGAAAAACTTTATAAAATCTGCGTTTCGGCAATTAGGCCGTTTATCAAATTATTTTTTCCTTATGAAGTGAGCGGAACGGAAAATATAAAAAATCTTTCGGGCGGATATGTAATTTGTTCGAATCATCTTTCGAATGTTGACCCGATATATCTGGCTTTAACTCACGCTGCTCCGATTCAGTTCATGGCGAAGCAAGAGCTTTTCAAAAGCAAAATTTTCAGCAAATTTCTTCGTGCAGTAGGCGTTTTCCCTGTTAAAAGGGGCAAAGGCGACAAAGAAGCTTTGAATTACGCGCTTGGAATTCCTAAATCTGGCGGAATTTTGGGCATTTTCATTGAAGGGACTCGCTCGAAAACAGGCGAATTTTTAAGGCCTCGTTCGGGCGCTGCTTTTGTGGCTTCTCAATCCGGTGCGGATGTTTTGCCTGTTTGCATAACTGGCGGGGGCGAAAATAACAGGGTTAAACTTTTTAAAAAGACTAAAATTTGCTACGGCGAAGCCATAAATTCAGCAGATTTAACTATTGAAACCCGCCAAGATCTTAAAAAATCGACTAATTTGATAATGGATAATATTAAAAAATTGAGGGAAGATAAAAGTGGAAATATCAGTTGCTAAAAATGCGGGATTTTGTTTTGGGGTGAAGCAAGCAATTTCGCTGGCTAGGAATATGCTTGAAGAAAAAAATAAAATTTGCATTATGGGTAATATAATTAACAATCCGGGGATTGTTCTTGAGCTTGAAAATAAAGGCGCGAGGACGATTTCTTCGCTTTCTGAGGTTAAAAAAGGTGAAATTTTAATCATTAGAACTCACGGAGTTAAAAAGGAAATCTTGGAAGAAGCCGAATCACAAGGAATTAATTATATTGATGCTACGTGCAGATTTGTGAAAAAAATTCACAAAATAGTAAGCGAAAATGACTGCGAAAATGAATTTTTGCTCACTGCAGGAAGTTTGAATCACCCGGAAGTCATTGGAATTCGCAGTTATTTTTCAAAAAAAAGTTATGTTTTCAGTAGCCTTGATGAACTTAAAGAAATTTTAAGTGATGAAAAGCTAAATGGTAAAAAAGGTTTTATGGTATCTCAGACTACTTTTTCATCGGTAGAATGGAAAAAATGTGTAGAATTTGTTCAAAAAAGCTTTACAAACATAAAAATATATGATACTATCTGCAATGTAACTAGTTTAAGGCAACAGGAAGCAGAAAATTTATCTAAAACTAATGATTTAGTAATAGTAATTGGCGGGCATGCCAGTTCAAACACTTGCAAGCTGCGAGAAATTTGTTTTAAAAACTCGAGTGTTATTCACATTGAAAATGTGAGCGAGCTTGCCGGATATGACATCAGTAATTTTAAAAATATAGCAATAACCGCAGGCGCATCTACCCCAAGTGAAGCTTTGGAAGAAGTCAAGCTTTATTTGCAAGGCACTGCGGAATAGTTTTAAGGAGTGAAATTAATAGATTTGATAGGCACAGTTTTTTAAAACTAGTTACAAACACACGAATTTTAAAAGGAGGGATTTGAAATGAACAAGGAGGAAATCAAAAAACTTGGCAAAAAAGCTGAAGAGAAAATTGTCGGTGGTGTGAAATCTTTGAAGGAATTCGTTAAAAAGCCTGGCGCAATATTTATAAAAAAATACGGTGGAATTCCCATTAGACCGCCTGTAAAACCAATCGGGCCAGTTAAACCCATAGAGCCGGACAAGCAGCCCGAGCAACCAGCTGAGGCTTTAACTCCTGCAAACCCTGCGCAACCCTTAGAACCAAAAAAAGAGGAAAATAAATAACTAAAATTAAAAAGAAAGGCGGAATTAAAATGAGTAAAGAAGAAATCAGAGAAGGAATGGAAAATATTTCAGGAGGAACAGATACTAAGCAAGGCAAGAAACCCGGAGTGAAATTCCCGGTATTAAAATATGGTGCACCATGCATTAAATTACCAAAGAAACCTACTCATTTAGCATATGGCGGACCATGCATTGGAATTCCGGAAGAACCAGTTAAACCAACTGAGCAACCGGATGAACCTCTTCTCCCAGTAGACCCGGAAAAATAACTAGAATAAGTAATCAGGAGGGTGAAAAATTAAATGAGTAAAGATGGAATTGAGGAGATAAAATCTGAATTCGAGGGGAAAGTTTCCGGCGGGGCAAAAACTCATGAAGAGATTTCTGAACAATTCAAAGGAAAAATAATAGACACTTTAATGAAACGCCCATCACTTTTGAAAGCATATGGCGGACCACCAATCACGGTTCCGAAGACCAAAAATGAACCAGTGTTTTTGCCGAAAAATCCTGAAGAAAATAATTAAACTGCAAAAGGAGGGATTTGAAATGAGCGAAAAAGAAATTAAAAAAATTGATGAAAAAGG
>OIYV01000176.1_pt1 | contig 43041 bp, 46 predicted proteins | sample 1588251 | NCBI WGS metagenome assembly OIYV01 (sample SAMN03283282) | human gut metagenome | biome: human-associated habitat; material: feces | host: Homo sapiens | place: Peru | collected 2012
GAACAAACAAAAAATGAAACAAACAATCCAAAAACAGGAGATAATATTACAACAAATATAATGCTATTTGTAGCTTCTATAGCAACTATTGGAACACTAACATTATTAAAAAGAAAAAAAGTAAGAGAATAGTAAGACGATATATTTAGGCTAGCTATAAGTTATTGGCTAGCCTTTATATACGAAAGGACAATGTGAATAATGAGAAGAAAAAAGAATAAAAAATATAAGAAAGCAATTTTAAATCTTATTCTATATATAATTTTACTTTCTATATTAATATATTCTGGAATCAAAATCTTTAAATGGTATAAAGATAAAACAAATAACAATAAAATAGCAGAACAAATAAAAAGTACAGTAATTGTTGAAGAAAAAAACGAAGATGAAAACAAAGATGAATATACAGTAGACTTTAATAAATTAAAAGAACAGAATAACGAAACTATTGCATGGCTTAAAGTAAACAATACAAATGTCGAATATCCTGTAGTAAAAGGAACAAATAATAGCTTTTATTTAAACCATAGTTTTGATAAAAGTAGTAATTCAGCAGGATGGATTTTTGCAGATTGTAGAAATAAGTTTGATAATACAGATAAAAACATTGTAATCTATGGGCACAACATGAGAGATGGCTCAATGTTTGGCAGTATGCTAAATATACTAAATTCTAAATGGTATGAGAATGAAGAAAATACCAATATCACTTTATATACTGAAAATGAAAAAAGTATTTATAAAGTATTTTCTGTTTATAAAATAGAAAATGAAGATTATTATATAAAAACAGAATTTAAAAATGGCAATGAATTTGAAGGCTTTATAAAAAACTTAAAGAAAAGAAGTATTAAAGATTTTAATGTTGATGTTTCAAAAGATGATAATATATTAACATTATCAACTTGTGCAAATAACAACAAATATAGAGTAGTATTACATGCTAAAAAAGTTAAGTAATTTGTTCTTTTGAAACAAGAACAATATATCAATTTGAACAAATAAAAAATGTTCAAAAAAAGGAAAGGAGCAAGAGCTTTATGAAAAATAAAACAAAATACCTTCTATCAATATTAGTTATGATAGTAGCCTTTTTGTTGGTAGGAACAAACAAAGTAAATGCAGCAGAATCAGGTATAGCATATAAGGTTGATTTAGGAACTGTTAATGTCGGATATACAGAAAAACCAATGGGCTATATTAATGTTCATAACAATGGTACTGAAGCATGGGCTATATGGAATGTTACAGTTGATAGAGAAGACATTTTTAACATTAATGGAACTAATCATGACATAGTTGAACCAGCATATGATAGTTACGAGCAGTATTATGTAACAGCTGAAACAGGACTTCCTGCTGGAACATATACAGGAAAGATAACAGTAGCTACTATGTCAAATTATACTATGGAAACAACTGTAATTCTAAAAGTAGTAGATCCAAGTGCTAAAAATAATGTTTTAGTTACAGATGCTACAGATTTTATTAATGCTGTAAATAAAACTAACGCAGAAGATTCAGCAGATTTAATAAAATTACAAGATAATATTAGTATGGGTGAGAATGATGAGTTAAATTGGCATATATATAAAGACACTATATTAGATTTAAATGGAAACACATTAACACTAGTAAATGATAAATCAATTAATCTAATATATCATGATAATGCAACTCTTAAAATAACTGACTCTAGCAATGGAAAAACTGGTAAGATTTATAAAAAGAAAAATAATGAAATATTTTATTTCTTTACTGTTCAAGAGAATGATGCAAGTAAAAAGCATGATATTGCTGTTTTGGTTGATGGGATAAAAATAGAAAGAGAAAAACAACCAGAAAAACCTAGTACTGTATTTATGGGAAAGAGCAATTATAAGTTAACTGTAAAAGATACTACATTGAATGGTTTGACTTATTTGTTACGTAGTGATGATAATGTAAAAGTTGATTTAAGTATTGAAACAATTAAACTTTATACATATTCAGGTCAAAGTATGGCAGTTATGGCACGTAACTCAAATAATGAGTTTGAAGAAGAAATGTTAATAGGTAATGTAATACCAGAGGATTCTGAATTTTTATATTATAACATTAATGATAAGCAAGTCGTAGCAGATAGAAATCGATTAATTTCTGAGCCATTTGTTGATCGTTATGATGATGATAAAACTCGCTCTATTATTGTAAGAAAGAAAACAGGATTTGATATTACAGATGTTAGTTTAAATGAAATTTATGGATATACAGAATCTACCGATGTAAAAGAAATTCCAATATATAATAGAGGAGCAACTGATTTACAAATTAAAAATGTTTCAGTAGATAATGCTAATTTTATAGTAGAGGGTACTGGAACTCCAACAGTAACTGTTGGAGCAACAAATACAGACTTTAAAATCAAAGCAAAAAAAGGATTAAATGTAGGAGAATATTCAGCCAATATAACTGTAACTGATATAAATGATAATACTTATACATCAAAAGTTACATTAAAAGTGGATAAAAAAGAAATAACAGACCTTGATATTTCAATTGATAGTTGGACTTATGGTGTCGATGATGAAAAGTGGCCAGTTATAAATTATGGTTCAATACTTACAAGTAAAGATGGCGATGTTAGGTTTGCCTCTGAAGGTAGTGATCATTGGTCTTGGATGCTTCCAACAACAGCTGGTAAATATAAAATGAAATTCAAATTAACTAATGATGCTAATGAAAAATATATCATTCCAGAAAAGATAGTTAATTTTGAAATTTTCAAAAATGACACAGAAATTAAGATAGTAATTAAATCAAATTCATGGGAATATGATGGAGAAGAACATAAAGAAGATGACTATGATGTATATTATGGTGGCACAAAACTTGAATATTTACCTGATGCTAAGAAGTATAAGTTACCAAATAAAAAACAAGATAGATTATTACTACTAACATCAGGAAAAGTTAAAGATGTATCTGATGGAACAGTTGAAAATGGTATATTTGATTATATGTTACTAAATGCAAATAGTTATAGTAATGTAACAATAGAAAAAGGAACACTTTCTATTACACCAATTACAACTCCAATAGTTGTAACTGCAAATAATGATACTAAAAACTATGATGGAGAAGATTTAACTAATAAGGGTTATACATATACTAATGATGTTTTACTTGCAGGAGACGAATTAACTGCTACTATTACAGGTAAACAAAAATATGTTGGTACTTCTGATAATAAAGTAACAGGTGTAAAAGTAACAAGAGATGGAAAAGATATTACTTCTAACTATACTTTTGGTACTCATGTAAATGGCACATTAGAAGTAAAACCTATATCACAAATAATTACTGCAGAAGAAAACTTATATGTTAAAGTTGATGGAACTCTAGCAATAGATAAAATTAAAGAACTATTAAATTGTAATTTAACTGATTATAAAATTAAATATATAAGTGGAAGTGCAGGAACATTTGATGAAACTACAGGATTTACAGCAGGAACAACAGATGGAAAAGTAACAATGGAAGTTATTGCACCAGCAAAAGATGAAAATAATGATGGAGTAAATGAATATGCTGAAGCAACAAAAACATTCTATATAAATGTTGTAGAAAAAGAAACTGTAACATTTAGTGGTATAGAAGATAATCAAGTATTTACTTATAACGGAAAAAAACAAAAACCAATTGGTAGAATTGAAGTTATAGGTGGAAATGTAAAAATGCTAGATACCAAATATAAAGGAACAGGAACTACAAATTATGATAGTGCAGAAGCTCCAAAAAATGCAGGAACTTATACTGTAACATATAGTGTACCAGAAGATAATCCAGATTATGTAGGAAGTGTAACTTATGCTTTTACAATTAAGAAAGCACAAGTTACAAAGGAATATCCAGAAACAATAACATTTGAATATGATGGAATGATTCATGGATATGACTATGGACAAATTGTAGGTATACAAGAAATAACTGGTACTTTAGCGGCTCTAAAAGTTGGAGACTATAGTTTTACTTGGTCATTAGTAGATAAAGATAACTATGAGTGGAATGATGGTACAACTGATGATTATACTGTAAATTGGTCTATAATACAGGGAACACCAAAATACACAATTCCAACAAACTTATCTTCTGTAAAAGGAAAGGAATTAGCAGATATAGCATTACCTAAAGGATTTACTTGGAATGCACCTGCAACAATATTAACAGCAGGAACTAATACATATACAGCAACATACACACCAGAAGATACAGCAAATTACAAGACAGTAAACGATATAGAAATTAAAGTAAAAGTAAAAGATTTATTTGATGTAATGACAGCGGTTGATGGTGGTATTAGTGGTGGTAATGGAACTATTACTCCAAGCAAAATAGATGTTATAGAAGGAAGTAAAGTAATAATTGAATTTACTCCAAATACTGGTTATATGATAGATAAAGTATTAGTAAATGGAGTTAATACACCTGTCGTAGGTAATAAATTAGAACTTACTGTTAATGAAGAAAAAGAAGTTGTTGTAAGTTATAAGAAAATACCATTCATAGTTACTGTTAAAGATGTAACTGGTGCTACTATTACTCCAAACGGAGCTGTTAGTGTAAACTATGGTGATGATAAAGAATTTACAATCACAGTTAATAGTGGTTATAAATTAGTTAAAGTTTTAGTAAACGGAACTGATAAAACTGCTGATATGGTTGATGATAAATTAACACTTTCAAATATAACTGCTAATATGGAATTAGAAGTAGTTGTAGAAAAGATAATTTATGAAGTAACTGAAGGAGCTAATCAAAAATATGTAATTACTAAAAATATTGAAGCTAAATTTAAAATCAATGCTGATTATTCATTATTTGATGGTAAAGTATATGTTGATGGGGTATTAGTTGATTCTAAAAACTATACTTCTGAAAGTGGTAGTACAATTATCACATTCAAGAAAGAATTTGTAGATAGTTTATCAGCTGGTGAACATACATTAAAAGTTACATTCACTGATGGTGGTGAGGCTACTACAACATTCACTGTTGCTAATATTATTCCTGAAATTAATAATCCAAAAACAGGAGATAATATTGCACTATATATAGTAACTGGTGTCCTTTCAATGATTGGATTAGCAGGTGCTGGAGTATTTGCTTATAGAAGAAAACAAACAAATTAAAATGTGAGTTAGAGTTTTCTCTCTAACTCCTTTTTTAACAAAGAAAGGATGATAATATGAAGAAACGAAAATTAAAAATTAAGAAGAAACAAATTATCATTATTTCATGTGTTCTTCTAGTTATATTATTGGTAATAATACTAATAACTACGAGCAATGTAAAAGTTGGCAAGATCAAAAATGGTAAAGCTCTTTATATTGATAGAATTGTTAATGTAACAAATTATAAAGATAAAAATAAAGTTGTTATTGAGTTTGAAAATAATAAAGAACTTATAGATAACTGCATTATAACTACTGAGTTATATGAACAATTTAAAAACAAAGATGCAAAATATAATTTAACTATTAAAGATTATTTAAAATCAAATGATATAAGTGCCAAAGAAAATTATAATATTAATAAATCTCTACAAATGAAATATATTGATGAAGATACTAGCTATATGGATTACTTCGCAATGACTTGTGGATTTAAGAATAAAAAAGAACTTATGAAATATACTAAATCGGTTATCAAACTTGCTAACAAAGAAAAATAAAAAAAGAGTAGAAATGACGCAAAACGAATCAATTTCTATTCTTTTTATTATGTATTTATTTTTCAACAATCTCTAAATTTTTATCATTAACAACTAATAAAGAATATTTTTCTTTTAATAATCTTTTAATTTTTTCGTTATCAATATTATTTTTAAAATTAATAGCAGTAAGATTTTCTATTGCATCATTGATATAACTTTTTAGATTTGCTTCCCATAAAGCATTTAATCTATATCCAGTTGCAATATAATAGGCAATATAGTCATCTAAAAAGCCTTCTATGTATTTTGATATTTCTTCATTAAATGGTTCTACAATTTTAAGAAATTCTTCTTCAGAACATATTTCTAAATTTTTTCTAATCAAGTATTTTCCTCCTTAAACTTCAATGGGTTTTCTGATGTTACTTCTAAATCATAAGTGTTTTTTAAAATATTTTTTACATTTTCTTTAAACTTTTTATCAGTTATTATTTCTTGATTAAAACAAATTAGTGCATCTGCTAGGTGTTTTTCAAAGGTGTTGTAGTACAAGGTATCTAATTTATATCCAGTTGCTATTGTATAAGCACAAACAAGAGGGGCAATTTCTTCTTGAATGTACTTATCAACTTTATCAATAAATGGTCTAAAATATTTTTCATATTCATCATCTGAAATATCAGAATTATCATCTACTCTAAACATATAGTAATCCTCTTATTTTTTATCCTCTTTCTTATTACTTTTTTTAAATAATTCATAGTTTTTTACTTCGCTTTTATCTTTGTAAAATGAACAATTTTTACAATCCTTTTCTGTAAGTGCATTGCAAGTTTTAAAGTCTATCCATGCAAAGCAATTAGTTTTATCATTATCTTTCATATTTTCTCCCTAATACATTTTTAATAAAATATTTACTACTTTTTTTCTTTTATAATAATTCTCAATTAACCTTTCAATTTGCATTAGATATTGACCTTTTACTTTGTTATCTATTCTATTATCAAATAAATATAGTGTTACATATTCACTAGGACTACCACAGCAAAGTTCTTTTAATGCAATAAAGAGTTTGTCAGTGTATTTTTGCTTATTTAAACTAATTTTATCTAAGTTAATTGATTTACTTTTAAGAAATTCTTCAACTAATGAACTTTCGTCTATTTTTCTTAAAATTATTAAGAAATTATTAACTATTGCTTTTCTAATTTGATATTTAAAATAATTAATATTATCATTATCTCCCCAATATTTTTTTGAATATAGTAGGGCAGTAATATCTTCATTAGCAAGTAACATTTTAATAATAAAATTTTTGTTTGAACCAATATACCAAAATTCATTATAAAAGCTATTGATGAAGTGCCAAAGTATATCTATAAATTGTTCATTAGCTGTTAAGTATCCTTTTTTATGAATAGCTTTGCTATTAGTCATAACTTTTTGATCTCCTATATTTAAAATTAGATTATCAAGATATTTACTAGATATGAGTATGTAAATAAAAGCACTAATTTCATCACTGTTTCTTTCTGCAATCTTTAATAAATTCTTTCTCTTTAAATAAAGTTTAATCATTGATATAATTTTTCGTTTTCATGTATTGCAAACATAGTCATTTTTATTTTTGATTTTATTTCTCCGATTTTAATTTTAGTTGCGAAGTAAGATTTGTTGTAAGGATCAAGTTTAATTATGTATTCGTTATCTCGTTTATTAATGGTTATAGTGTAAGTATTTTCTTTATATGTAATTTCTATTTTGTTTTTTAAAATTCTAACCTTATAACCATTATTTAACAATTCTTGTTTATTATTTTTTAAAATAAAACTAATTATATAAAAATATACTCTTTTTTTCATGATTACCTATAATTTTCCGTATTAAAATTCAAAGATTTATATTAAATAAAAATAACTTTAAATAAATCTTTATGAACGAAAATTGTTGTTCACCTCCATTTCTTTTTTGTAGTTTTTAACTATGATATAAAAAAGCAGCACACAAAATGGCATTGACCATTTGATGTACTGCTTAATCAACTACTAATATTATTTTAGCCCATAGTGTCGCAAATGTCAAGATATTAAATTTATTAATTTAAAATATTTATAGGTGATGCTTATGGAATTGAGATATAACGAACTTCGTTTAGACAATGAATTAACGCAAGATGAAGTTGCAAAAGTTTTAAAAGTTAAAAGAAGTGCATATTCAAAATGGGAGTTAGGTATTAATGATATGCCATTAGATAAGACTAATGATTTGGCAAATTTTTATCATGTTAAAATTGATTATTTATTAGGATTATCTAATATTCATTATATAGTTGAAAATAATTTAGATATTGATTGGAATAAATTAGTAGAAAGATTAATTGAATTAAGAAAGAGTAATAACTATACTCAAGAATATCTAAGTAAAAAATTAGGGTTTCCTCAAAGAACTTATTCTAACTATGAAACAGGAACTAGAAGACCAACAACTTTCAAATTGTTATCAGTTGCTCAATTTTTTAATGTTTCTATGGATTATTTAACTGGTAGAGTAGATAATAAAAATATAAAATAAATAATGATTATAAAGTTTTAAAAAATAATCTGTTTTTTATAAAAATTTTCAGTTTGCACTTTACTTGCACTTCAAAATATGCTATTATGGTAATATAGAAAAGTTGTAAGAAAGTGAAAGAGATATTTGTTTATCTCTTTTTTTCGTGCAATTTTTCTTTTTTATTGAAAGGAGCGTGATATAAAAATTTTTAGTGTCTTACGGTTGTACAACTTATGTTGAAAGGAGAATAATTTTGAAAAAAATATTTAAAAAGTTGTTAAATGTCGTGATGGTGGTAGGAATTTTTATGTCGTCTTTTCCAATAACTCCATTTGTTCAAAAAGTTAGTGCATTATCAAATGTATCAGGAGATAAAATAATTGAAGTAGCACAGACTTATAGCAACTGGGGTTATTATGAGGTTGGTACTTGTACAGGATTAGTTACAAGAACTTTAAATAAGCTAGGAGTAGGTACAAGTATAGTTGGAACACATCCATATAACATTGATAAACCTCAACCAGAGGGAACAGGAGCAAGATATGCTCCAGCTGCAATGTATAATAATGCAATGAAACATCCTGAGGATGCAGTTCATATATGGAGTGGCTATATAAAAGATGTTAAAGCTAATGCTTCATTATTTAAAAATGGAGATTTAGTAATACAAAGACCAGAAGACAAAGCCAATTATACTGGTTCAGGTCATGTTGCATTAATTCATGTGTACAATGGTAATATTTCAATGTTTGGTGCAAATGGAGAAAAGTATGGTGTAGGGGATGCAATAATGGCTCAAGGAATTGCAACAAGAGGTACATCTATAAGAGTAAATGGTAATGATTATATTCATGTGTTTAGACTTGTTAAAGTAGAAGCAGAGTATGATAGTTTAACATCAAAAAAATCATCAACTGAAAATGTTGATGTTTCTTTTTATAAGAGTGATAAAGAAACAGATAAGCCAATTAAAGGTGTAGAAGTTGAATTTTATCGTGATGGTGTTAAATTTGCAACAACTGTAACTGATGAAACAGGTTATGCTAAAGCAACTTCTAATGTAACATTTGAAGTTGAATCATCTCCTAAGAAATATGTAAAAAACTATGATCAATTAGATGCTGAAGACAAGGCTAAGATTGAAGATGGTATTTTTAAAAGTGAAGCTGATGCAAGAGCAAGTGCAGATGTAGAAGCACAACAAAAAGCTATTGAAAAGGCATCTCAAAAACATGAATTTAAAATCGTTGAAGTAAAATCTAATGAAAAGTATTGGTTAGATCCAAATAATAATACTATAAGTGATTCACAAACAGGTAGTGGAAGTATTTCTTTAAGTATGACTAATCTTAGAACAAAAGGTATAGCTAAATTAAAAAAGGTAGATAAAGATACTACTATTGCTCAAAATGAAGCAACATTAGATGATGCTTTATATGGATTATATGCTAGAAATAATATTTTAGATCCTGCTGATGGTAATATTATTTATAATGCAGGTCAAGAAATAGCAAGAGTTAGAACTGCCAATGGTGAAGCAGAAGTTAGTGATTTATATTTAGGTGATTATTATTGGAAAGAATTAACTCCATCAGATGGATATAAATTAAATCCTAAAGAAGAAGATTTTTCAATAACTCCTAATTCATCCACTAATATTGTAACTTCAAAATCTGTTGTTAAAGAAGAAATAATTACAGGTAATTTTAAAATAAATAAAGTAATTATATCTGGTGATAAAAGTGAAATTACAAAACCTGAAGAAGGTGCAGAATTTATTGTTGTTGCTAAAAAATATGTTGAAAAGTATGGCAGTGTAGAAGAAGCGTATAAGCATAAAGACGAATACACTAATACAGAATATGATCATATAATTACATCAAAAAATGGTGAAGCAACATCAAAACAATTAAGCTATGGAACATTTGTAATTAAACAAATTGGTGGAGATATAAATACTAATTATTTAAAAGATAGTTGGGAGTTTGTTGTAAAGAAAGAAAATCAAGAAACAAAAAATTATGTAGTAAGTAATTCTGTTTTTAGAACACATCTAAAATTAGTTAAGAAAGATGCTGGTACAGAGAGAATTATTTCAGCATCATCAACAACATTTAAAATCAAAAACTTAGAAACTAATGAGTATTTAAAACAAAAAATTGATGGCAAATTAACAGAAGAATTTACAACAAGTAAAGACGGAACTATTTTACTTCCAGAAGAAATAAAAGCAGGTAAATATAAACTTGAAGAAATTAAACAACCTAATTCATATCTAATAAATGAGGATGGTGTAGAATTTTCAATTAATAATACTAATATCCTAGAAACTGATAATGATGGTAATACTTATACAATAATAACAATGTATGATAAATCTATTAAGGGTATCATTGGCATTGAAAAAACAGGTGAAGTATTAGTAGATGCTATTAAAGATGATTCTGGTAATATAAAGTTTATTTATGAAAATAAACCATTATCTGGTATGAAGGCAAATATTGAAGCAGCCGAAGATATTAAAAGACCTGATACTGGAGAAATCATTTATCCAAAAGGTACTATAGTTGATGTGCTTGAAACAGAATATGGTTATTCAGAATCAGCATATTTACCACTTGGAAAATATGTAGTTTATGAAGTGGAAGTACCAAAAGGTATGACAATAGATAAAACAAGATACACTGTTGAACTTACAAGTGAAAATAATAATGAAGAAGTAGTATTTAAGAGTATATCTATAAATAATCAAAGACAAAAAATAGAAACAGATATAACTAAGTTAGATAAAGATAATAAAACACCACTAGAAGGTGTTATTTTTGGTTTATACGCTAAAAAAGATATAATTCGCCCATATATACCTAGACTTGAACTTCGTTCATTAAAAAGTGAAAATAGGAGAGAAAGTGTATTAGTAAAAGCAGGAACATTAATTGAAACAGTCGTATCAGATAAAGATGGTAAAGTAAAATTCAATTCAGATTTACCACTTTCTTATGATGATGACATTTATTTTGAAATAAAAGAAATAAAAACATTAGATGGTTATTATGAAAATGATACTGAAACATCTATTAATTCTAAGTATCAAGGAAGTGATGTTACTGCTATTAAAAATGATATAACAATTTATAATGAAGCAATTAAGAATTATATTTTAATAAATAAAGTTGATAGTTTAACTATGCAAAATATAATTAGTAAAGATTTCACTTTTGATTTATGTAAGGATTATGAATGTAAGGAAGTAGTCAAAAATTATAGTGCTAATATAGAAAATGGTACTGCATTAATACCAATTCATTATGGAACGTGGTATATCAAAGAAAAAACTGCTCCTCAAGGTTATGCTATATCAAGTGAAGTAGTTAAAGTAAAATTTGATGCCGAAGGATTATTTGTTAATGATAATTTAGTAGAAACAGATCAAGACTTAACTTATAGCATTATTTATCAAGATAGTTTACTTCCAGTTATTCAAACTGACTTTAATGATAATCCTACAATCTATATAGTGGTTTGCAGTGCGTCTTTATTATCTGTAATAAGTTTATTAGTTTATGAAACAAAAAAATCTAAAAATAAGAAAAAGAAGGATTAGTTTTGCTCCTTCTTTGACTTATAATTAAAAATATTTCTAAAACTAGAAAGGAGAATAATGTTAATAATTATAAGTATTATTATGATAATTTTAATATTATTATTTTTGTATTCTGCTTGTGTTGTAGCAGGTGAATGTTCTAGGATGGAGGATGAGTATGGAAACTTTGACTATAACAGTAAAGAATGAAACTATTAGATTATCTGGAAAACTATCTGTCATAGAACAAGAAGCAAAAATTATAAATGAATTAAATTTAATTGGTATTGAATCAAATGATAGACTACTAATTCAAGAATGTATTGATAAAAACAAATTAAAATCAAATATACTATATTCAGGTAATTCAGTATATTCGTTTGATAAAATTGTGAGAGAATATAGAAAACTACAAAAAAGTGGAAATTTATCTAATATGACAAATCTATTGTATGATTTCTTTATGTGTGCCTGTGGTGATATTGCTCATTATAATATTAATGGTTATATTAGTTATTATGATAATGATATACGAAAATTAGAACAAGAATTTTTGAAAAATTGTTCTTGTGCATCAAGATTTTCAGATATTGATAGAATATTCAAAGAATTAAAAATTGGTAAATACTTTAAAGAAAGAGATTCAATTAACTTAAATCTTTTATCTTTGAATAAGTTAAAATCTATTATTAAGGATTGTGGATGGAATGTTAATGTACAATCTAAAGATAGATGGCAATTACAAACTGATTTAGATGAAATTAATAAATTTTATTTTGATGTAGAAATATCTGGAGATGTTCAAACAATTATTTATAGTTTAATAAGATATAGTATTAATTATGATCCTGATAGTAATATAGAAAAATATATTGAGTTAAGAGATAAAGAAGATGACACATCAATAAGGTTTATTGTTAATACAGTTGATACTATTAAGAGAAAATTAATGACATTAGCTTCAGATATGTTATATAAGAGTAAATATGAGGTTGAAATTATGAAAGACAAAGATGTTACAAATAATTATGAAATTGAAATGGAAAGATAGGAGGCGAACATCATAGACTTTTATAATGAAGTTCTAAAACAAGTAAGTATTAAAGATGTACTTGAAATGTATGGAATTGATATAAGTCGTGGAAAAGCAAAATGTGTCTTTCATAATGATAGTAATCCTAGTATGATGATAAATGAAAAGAAAAATATTGCAAAATGTTTTGTTTGTGGTGTTGGAGGTAATCCAATTACATTTGTACAAAAATATGAAAAAGAAATAAATCATACTAATATATCAGTGAATGAAGCAATAATAAAATTAGTAGATAAATTTAAGCTAAATATTGATGTATCAAAATTAAAAAATAAAAAATTAGATTATCAATATAAAACTAATGCTAGGATATATAACACAGAAGAAAAAGAAATGTTGGATGCAAATGAATATTTAAGTAAATTGTTTAGTTATAATTTATTCCATTCAAATTATAAAGAGGCACTTGATTATTTACATAATAGAGGATTAAGTGATGAAGATATAAAAGAAATGAATTTGGGGTTTTGTGTAAAAGGTCAATTACTTAATGTAAAGGATGGTTCAGATTCTAAAATTAGTAAAAATCTTTTAAAACAACTTGGATTTTTAAAAAGTGATGGAAGTGAAGTGTTTTATGACAGAATAATGTTCCCAATTAAAGATGAAAAAGGGAATATTGTAACCTTTGCTGGAAGAACTATAAAAGATGAAAAACCTAAATATCTTCATACAGCAGAAACATCAATATTTCATAAAAAAGAATTATTGTATAATTATTCAAATGCTAAAAACCTATCTTATAATGATGAAATATTTTTGGTTGAAGGATACATGGATGCTATAGGAGCAAAAAAATTAGGAATAGATAATGTAGTTGCTTTAATGGGAACTGCTCTTACGGAAGAACATCAAAAACTTTTAAAGCAAAATAATTCATCAATCATTCTTGCACTTGATAATGATGATGCAGGACTAAATGCTATGTTAAATAAGATACCGGAATTGTTAAATAATAATTTTGATGTTAGTGTATTAGATATATCAAAACTTGGAAATTATAAAGATTTAGGTGAATTATCGGAAACAAATATAACCAGAGAATCTGTCTATTCAGCAAAGGTATCTGGTTTTACTTTCTTAATGGATAAGAAGTATTTTAACAATAAAGATTTTAGTATAGAAAATATTTCAAGAGTATTTAATAAACTTATGCAAGAAAAAATTATTTCTAATACATTAGATAGAGCAAAATTTATTGAATACTTAGAGAATAACACTAATTTTGATAAAGATAAATTAAATGAGATAATAGAACCAGAATCTATTAAAAAAATAAATCCCTTATCTACGATAAACACTCTTGCAATTAATAATTTAATTATTAAAAGTATAGATGATTATGTAAATGTTTCTAATGATAAAACTTTGATTTCATTTTATGAATTAAATAAAGATTACATCAATAAGATAGCAGTAGAAATATTTAATGCTTATGATGTAAGATACCTTGATAATAATAAAACAAGTATTAATTCAAAACTACTTCTTGAAGATGTACTAGCACTTGATACAAAATATTCAGAATATAAAACACTTCATAGTTTTCAATATGAAGATATATTTAATAAAACATATATAAAAAATATCAATGGAAGTGCTACTGTTAATCTTTCTTTTGAACAAAAGCAAAAAGTTATTAGTCAATTTGATAATAGTTTTAATGATAATGAAAGATTAGCATTAGAAGAAGTAGAAGAACTTTATATTATTAATGATGTTAGTGATTTAGATGGTATTTTAAATTTTGATAATAATACTGTAAAAATGTTAAAAGAAAATATTCAAAACAGAATGTTCTTAAATCCTAAAAAAATGGATTTTTTTAAATTTGGTAATTTATTTCAAAATACAGAAAAAGATTTTATAAGTTCAGAGTTTAAAGGTAAAACTGGTAATTTTAAAACAATACTTCTATATAACAACTTAGATAGTTTATTGAATATAAATAAAGAAAATATTATAAAAGAGCAAGATAAAAGTAAGAGAAATCTTGAACAAGATTATATATTTTCTATAAATAAAGTTCTTTTAGTGAAAGATCTAGAAACTGAAAAATCTTATTTTGTACGAATACCAAATACTGAAGGTAAAGATTATTTTTATATTGATAAAAGTAAATGTAATTGGTCTTATAATAATGAAATGTTATTTACTAAATTAGAGAGTAATGGTATGTATAAAATTTATGATAAAGATGGTAACTTTAAATATGAAAAATCAAGTCTTGAACTAAAACACTATTGGGAAGAAAAAACTAAGTCAAGTGAAACCAATTCACTAAAAGAAAAATCTAAAATAATTAAAGCTGATTTTAAAGGAAACTATGAACCAATAAAAGATCCAGTTAGTAAAGTCTATAAGTCAAGAATACATGAAGAAACTGATAACGGATTCTATATAAAAGTAGATGATCCAAACATATTACTTTTTGCATCTAAAAAAATATGTAAATGGAATTTAGATAGTGATTATTTAATAATTCATCTTAGAAAGAACTTCTTAAAAGGAACAGATATATCTTTGTATTCTTTTAACGAAGAAAATAAGAAATTTCAAAAAAAATTATCCTTTGGTGAAATAGAGAAATACTTAAAGATATTTTATCCAGCTTCACTTAAAAAGAATATTGAAAAAATAAAAGTGTTAAAAAGTGATTGTGAAATTAAAAATAATTTTATTAAAATTCCTATAATTTTAGATGACATATCTGGGTATATTGATGTTAGTATCTTTAAATGTATTCAAGAAGATGAAAACATTGTTTTAGAATTTACTAAAAACGAAAAATTATCTTTCTATTCTAATAATGGTAAATATATTGGTAATTATCCTTATGAGGAAATTAAAAATGGATTAAACCAAAAAGAAAAGATAATTCCAATTCAAAAAAACAATGTAGATTTTAATTTGTTATTAAATGGGAATAGTAGTAAAACATTTTATTCTAATAATGATAAATTAGAATTTATTTATACTACTATTGAACCAACTTATGAATGTTTTGAACAAGTTATACAAGTCAAATTAAATGATAATTATATATATCAACCAGTAGGTGTTAGCGTTGCCCCATATAAACATGAATTAGTTCAAAAAGGTGTATTTAGAACTAAGGAGGATACTATAAACTTCTTAAATTCTTATTTTTCTAACAAAGAATTAACTTCAAAACAAGATTTAGAAAAAGAAAGAGAGGTGGCATAATTAGTGGATGGAAATGCTAAAAGCGATTTAGAACATTCTACTGAGAAAGCTGTTAGAGTATCAGTAAAAAGTAGTGCAGTAATTTCAAGAGTTTTTAGAAGACTGATTGTTTGGGGTAATAGAGTTTATCAAAGAAACTTCTCTTCTTCTTTAAGAGCATTAAAAAAAGATGGATCAACAAGAGAATTATCTGTTTCTCCTGCTTTAACGAAAGAAGAAGCAAAAATGATAATTGCTAATGCTAAGGCAAATGGTATTATAATAGGTATTAAAAAGATGCAGCCAGATGGTGAAGTAGGAACGAATCAATCACTTCATCAGCAAGAAAAAATGGCTAAGAATGAAATTAAGTTAGATAAATGGAAAGAAAGAAGTAAAACTTATAAAAAAGTACCAATTATTAATACCATAGCAAAAAATAAAACTCAAAAATATAGTAAATTATCAAAAGAAGATAATGAAAAAAATAAAGATGATAGATTTATTATATTATGTAATAAAAGTAGATTAGCATTTTTAAATGAACAACTAGAATTAATTACAAAATTAAGAGTCCAAAAGATGTCTAAAAATGAACTAGAAGATATTAATAAAGATGGTATAGTTGATCCAAAAGATTATGAGCCATTGGTGACTCATGATGTTAATTTAACCCCTAATCAATTAGTAGATGTAGGCAAAGATTATGGAACTTGCATGGTAAAAGATTATAATAAAAATTATTGTTTACAAAGAATTACAAAGGCTCAGTATTGTGAAATAAGAGAAGCGTTATTTGAACTTTCTTCACATGGTGCTTGTGTATTAAATGATAATGAAATGCTTGTAGCAATAAATTCAAGTGAATTAGACCAGTATAGGGAATATGCTCCTAGTGATAGACCTATTAAAGAATTTGGTAGTAATGGTGCAAGGAGCATTGAAACTGAAAGTAATTCAAATGATATTATGCAAGTAGAAGTACCAACACTTAAAGAATTTAATATCTTTAAGGAAAGATATAAGGGTAAAGATTTTATAGCACAGTATAATCCTAATGGAACAGTATCCGTTATTGTTCGTGAAAAAGATACTGAAGAAATGGTGGAAGATGCTAAAAAAAAATCGCAAACGGCAGATTTGTTAAAAGAAGCTGATGAATTTGCTGAGAAAAATGTTGAAAACATTATAGAAACTACTATTCCTAAAGAAGTAGAAGAAAAGGAAGAAGAACTTGATCGTTAAAAGAGATAGAAAACCAAGTTATATAATTGTTTTCATTATAGTTTTAATAGCTTCTTATTATACTTTAAGAGTAACTACCTTAACAGAACAAAATGGTGGTAATTTTAAGATAGAATATCTTAGCATAGCACTTGATAATCTTCATAAATTATCAACACCATTAATATTAAATCAAAAGACAATATCTATAACACTGTTTGTAAGTGTTTTTTTGTTTGCAATTATTTATAATTATTTAATTTCTCAAAAGAAAAATATGCAAGAAAATACTTACGGTAGTTCTGATTGGGAAAATCCTAAAAATGCTAAGAAATTTAGAGATCCAATACTTGAAAATAATCAAATATTTACAAAAACAGAAATGTTTTCTAAAAACATGAAAATATCTAAAAGAAATAGAAATGTTTGTTTAGTTGGAAGACCAGGAACTGGTAAAAGTAGATATTATTTTAAAGTTAATTTATTAAATACTTGTGGTGAAACATTTATAATAACTGATCCAAAAGGTGAATTACTTAGAGATTGTGGCATGAGTTTAATAAATCGTGGATATGATATAAGAGTTTTAAATCTTGTTGATAAATGGAAGTCTGATCACTTTAATCCACTTATGTATATTAGAAAAGTACCTAAGGATTATACCAAAATAGATATAACAAGTAATTCAACGCTTGAGGAAGAATTAAGTGCTGATAATTCATGGATTGCTGAAGATGATGTTATGACTTTAATTAATACATTAATGCAAAATACAAAATCGGAAACTATTGAAAGCAATACAGGTGATCCTTTCTGGGAAAAGGCTGAGATGGTATTTTTACAAGCAATAGTTTATTATGTAATTTTTAATTATGAAGACAAGGATAAAAACTTTAAAACTGTACTAGAACTTATTAGATTGGCAGAGCCAGACAAAGATGGTAATTCCAAACTCTCAAAAATGTTTGATGTATGGGAAAGTAAAGATCCTGATAATATTGGTGTTAAACAATGGAGACATTTTAAAGTATCAGCATCATCTCCTAAAATGATGTCAACTATTATAATGACGGCATCATCTCGTTTAGCACCATTTAATATTGCTGAATTAGAGAAAATGACAGTAGATGATACACTAGAACTTAATAGAATTGGTAAAAAAGGTGATGAGGGTAGAATTGCTATATTTATAATAACTAGCCCTAATAATTCAACTTTTAATTTTCTAGCAAATATTGTATATACTCAGATATTTTCAATTATAGATTATAACGCTAGTAAAAATAATGGATCACTTGCAACTCCATGTCAATTATTTATGGAAGAATGGAGTCAGCTAGGAACTATTCCAAGGTTTATTGAGATGCTCGCCTATGTCCGTGGACTTAATGTTGGAATAACTATAGGACTTCAATCATTGTCTCAGTTAAAGAAGGCTTATAAAGACAGTTGGGAAACGGCACTTGATTGCGTTGACTATTTTTTATTCTTAGGTTCAAGATCTAAGGAAACGCTAGAATGGACTAGTTTGATGGTAGGAAAGAAGACTTGGTATAAAAAGTCATCAGGAAGAACATTTTCAAGGCAAGGTTCATCATCAACGACATGGGATGTTGTAGGTAGAGAACTTGCAAATGTTGATGAAATATCAAGGATGAAATCAGGTACTTGTATATTATTGGTATCAGGATTAAAACCTTTTACTTCTGAGTTATATCAAATAAAAGACCATCCTAGATATAATGAACTTTTTGAGCCTTGGATGAAAGAAAAAACTATTCATAATTTATATGATCATGCACTTCAAAGAAAACTTAGTAAAGAAAGTATTAATAGACAAAAAATGTTAAATTATCTAGGACTTTCATTTGCAAAAGTTGAACCTAAATTTAAAATGCGTGATATAAGCGATTATGAATTATCTAAAATGAAGGAGGATGTTGTTTTATCTAATAGTAAAACATTAACAGATATTTTACTTGATTAAAAACTAAAAAGAAAAGGAGAAAAAATGATAAAAAACTTAAAATATAAGGTTTTAAGTTGTACAAAAAAGTTAGTTAGTTTAAGTAATATCGTTTTAATTAGTTTGATTTTAGGTACTACGCCTGTTTATGCAGCAGGAAGTAATACTAGCAGTATTGATGCTTTCATCAATTTTGTATGTGATTGGTTATTTAAAATTGGTGGAGTAGTAGCATTAGTAGGTGGTGTTATGTTTGCATTAAGTTGGCAAAGAGAAGATGCTGAAGGTAAATCTCGTGCTTTAATGACTTTAATGGCTGGTGGTATGGTAATGGCGATAAGTATGTCAAAGAGTTTGTTCGGTCTATAAATCAAAGAAGGAGGAAATGAATGGAATCTTTAATTGAGAAGATATTTCAAATTACATTCACTGTCCTTGGCTTTAAAATTGATTTTGGAAATTTTGCGGGAACAATTAGAAGACTGTGTAATTGGAATACTATAACAGGAACAAGTATTTGGACTTTGGCTTCTACACTTCATTCTGTTATAGTACCAATAGGACTTTCTTTATTAACATTGTTCTTTTTAATTGATTTAACAAAAAAAGTAATGGATTTTGAAAGATTATCTTGGGAACGAGTTGTCTTTATATGTATTAGATTTTTAATATTTAAAATGCTATTAGAAAATTCATTTGAACTTATGTCGGCAATAATGAATATATCAAATGATTTATTAACAAAAGTTACATCATCACTTGGTAATACTTCATCTATTCCAGAATTGGCAACTCAAATGGGAGACTTGGTTAGAAATGCAGGTAACTTTATAGAAAGAGGATTTATGGGAATTATAATACTTATTTTATATATTCCTTTCATGGGAACTCTTGTTGGAATATTAGTTCAAATATTTTTAAGAATAGGAAAACTAATATTGAGTTTTGCATTTTCACCAATACCAATAGCAATAGGGGCATGGGAAGACGGACAATCTGTATGTAAAAGATTTTTTATGTCAACTATAGCACTTGGAATAGAGGCATCAATGATAGTTGTTGCAAGTGGAATATATTCATTAGCACTAAGTACATTAACTGATGCTGGATCTATTAGTACAATGATTGCAATTATGTTCCTTAATGGATTCTTAATGGCATTAATATCACTAACAAGCAACATGGCTGAGAAATGGACTGGAGGGTAAGATAATGGATAGAATAGAACCACGAATACATGATGAAATTAAAGATTACAAAGAAAAGTTTTATAATTTTACATTAAGACAATGGATTTTTGCAATTTTAATATTAATTACCACTGTACCGTTATATTTATTTTTAAGTCCTAAACTTGGAAGTGATATAACTGGGTGGCTTGTAATAATAGTTGCTGTTCCCATTGCTTTTTTTGGATTTATTCCTATACAAGGACTTAATGCTGAAAAAATAATATTTTATTGGATAAGAAATTATATAAATTTTGCTAAACCAATAACTTATATTACTGATGAAGAATTAGCATTAAAAAAATCAAAGAAACATATTTCTAAGAAAGCTCAAAAGGAAAGTATAAGGCTAAGGCGTGAAGATAAAATTAGAGTAAAAGAACTAAAAAAAGAAAGAAAGAAACAAAGAGAACTTGCTCGTGCTAAAAAGAAGTATGGTAATAAAAATATATTAAATAATAGTTTTACACTAAATGAAGAAGAAGCAAAGATTCTACTTAAAATTGCAAATCAAATTGGTGGAAAGGAGAATAATATTGAAGAAAATCAAGAAGCAAAGAAAGAGTAGTAAAATAAGAAAACCGATACTTCAAAAAGTATATACTCCAAAAACAACGCAAGATGTTATCAAATATTTATTTAAAGATATAGATAATAAGACAGGAATTTTCAAAATTACTGATGATGAATATTCTATATGTATGGAATATACTGATATATCTTTTGCAAAATCTAATGATGAAGATGCAGAGAGCATCTTTTTTAAATGGCTTGAATTTTTACATTCATTTAGAGAAGACACACATATAGAAGTTGTTAATGCTGGTTCACCAATTAAAACTGAAAGATATAAAGAACAATTTATATTTGATAATAAAGGACAAATAAGTGAAATAGAAAAGAAAATCATTGATGAACTTAATACATTAATAATAAATGCTTTAGGTACTAATGAAGAAACACTTCAGACAAAGAGATTTGTAGTAATATCTTTAAAAGCAAAAAGCTTTATAGAAGCAAATTCTTTATTTTTAAATATTTGTATAAAAACAGAACAAAAATTTAAAGAATTGAAAAGTAAAGTTAATGTTGTTTCGGTTAAGGAAAGACTATCATTCATATATAATTATTTGAATACCACTACATTAGAAGATAGAGAAATAGATAATATTATGAAATATGCTGAAGATAATAAATTAACTTTATTTGATGCGTTAGCACCTAAAAAGATTTTAATGAATGAATCTGATTATATAGAAATAGAAGATAGTAAGTTCTTGCGTATTTTATATGTTAGTAAATTACCTAAAAGTTTGACACCTAGATTTTACAATAAAATAACAACATTAGAAAACATAAATTTAATGACTACTTTAAATATAACTCCTACCAATTCGGCTAAAATGATTAAGCAAGTTGATAGGAGTTTATCGGCTATGGAAACCGAAAGATTAGAAAAAATCAAAAGAGCTGGTAGAAGTAACTTAGATTATAATTATGTTAAAGACAAAAAATTGGAAACAAAAATATCAAATGCTGAGCAATTACAATATGATTTACAAAAGAACAATCAAAAAATATTTCAAAATAATTTTTTAGTTTGTATTAGTGCATCATCATTTGAAGAACTAGAAGATCAAACAGTAAGAGTACATGAAGTTGCTTCAGAAATGCTTGTTGAAATGAAACCACTTCTTTGGCAACAATTAGAAGGACTACAACATACACTTCCGTTAGGACATAATTCAATTCAACTTCAAAGAACTTTAACTAGCGAAGCAACTGCTGTAAATGTTCCATTTAATAGTAAGGATTTATTACATCCAAAGTCATTATTTTATGGTACTAATTTAGTAAGCAAAAATGCTATATTCTGTGATAGAAAAAAACTTATAAATGGCAATGGATGCGTACTTGCAACAAGTGGAGCAGGTAAATCATTTAATATTAAAACAATTATTGAGCAAATAATGATTAGGTATCCAGAAGATGATGTTTGTATAATAGATCCTCAAAACGAATATGCAAGTTTATTAGAGGCATTTAACGGTCAAAAAATAATTATATCTACCAATTCTAATACTCATATAAATCCTTTTGATTTAGACTTAAATTATGGTCTTGAAGAATCAGGAAAAAATGATCCTTTAAAATCCAAAGTAGAATATATAATTGCATTTTTAGAAAGCATAGTAGGAGCTAATGGACTATCTGGAGGACAAAAAACAATTATAGATAGATGTTGTAAATTGATATTTGAAGAATATGAAAGAAGTCATTTTCAAGATAAGTCTAAATTACCAACACTTCCAATTTTTTATAATTCATTAAAATCACAACCAGAACAAGAAGCAAAAGATTTAGCACTTATAATTGAAAGATATGTTTCAGGTTCATTAGATATTTTTTCAAAAGATACTAATATTGATATTAAAAATAGATTAGTTTGTTTTGATATAAGCGAATTATCTTCTAGTTTGCAATCAACAGGGTATTTAGTATTGCTAGATCACTTACAAAATAGATTAGCATCCAATAAGAAGAAACAAAAATATACATGGATTTTTATTGATGAAATGCACATTTTACTTGGTAATCCATACTCAGCACAATATATTGCAAAGTTTTATAAAGTGGGTAGAAAATTTTATGCAATAAATACAGTTATTACTCAAAATATTGCTGATGTTTTAGAAAATGAACAAGGAAGAAAAATACTTTCTAATTCAGAGTTTGCAGTAATCTTAAAACAAAAATCTCTTGATCTACCTCATATATGTAGTATCTTCGGTATTAGTAAAGAAGAATCAGAATATGTAGAAGGAGATGCTCCAACAGGGCAAGGTCTTTTGGTGTATGGATCAAATGTTATTCCTTTTACAAACAAAATTCCAAAAGATTATGAAATATATAGAATAAATAATACTGATAACTTACAACAGACAAGGTAGTATGGAAAATAAGAATAATAAAGATGTTTCAAAAAGTATTGAAAGAGAAAAAGTTTTAAGAACAAGAGCAAAGGAAAAAATCTATGATTTAACTGATAAATCTGCTAAAGGATTATCTAACTTAAAAGAATACCTTAATGAAATTGAAGAAGATAAAAAAACAGAAGAAACTGATGAAAATTTAGATAATCAAGAGCCAGAGTATGAATCAAGATTAAAGACTAATGAAAATGATAGTGATGTAAATCAAGATAATAATTATGATAATAATCTTAATAATAACTCTAAAATAAAAACAAATATAAATAATGAAAAAGCCGAATCAAATGATAAAGAAAATAGTGTAAAGAAAACAAGTAAATTAAAGACAAATATATCAAATAAAATCGGCTTTAATGATAATCAAGGGAAATTTTCTAAAAGTGTAACAACAGTTAGTAAGATTGGCAAGAAGGTAGAAAAAACAAAAAGAGGACTAACTAAAGCATCAAGTGATTTAACTAAAGCAATTTCTAGTGATGGTACTGGTACAGAATATCTAAAAACATCAGTCAAAAGATTAGAACAAAATGCTTCTAAAAAAGTTATGAAAAATGTTAAAAAACCAATAAAAAAAGGAATTAAGAAAATAACATCACCTTTAACTAATAAATTAAAGATGGCATTAAAGGAAGTAATGAAAAAAAGTATCAAGGTGATATTAACATTTATTGTTTCATACGCAGAAATAATTATACCTGTTTTATTTGCATTTATAATTATATTTGGCAGTTGTAGTATATTTTCAAGTAGTAGTGAAGGTAAAAATTCTTATCAGACATATATGACTAATATACAAAAAGAATATGATAAAGAAGTTGATGACTTTTTAAAACAAAATCCTGATTCAATTTCTATTGGAGTTAGAGGAAGCTATGGAATGGTAGATTGGCGTAGTGTTTTTTCTTTAATTCAAGGACTGGGTGAAGATTCATCTTTTGATTTGTCAGAACAAAAGTTATTGCAAAAATTTAAAGACGCAGAACTTTTTGAAAAACATTACATTATAGATCAAAAGGTATCAACTGGTAAAGATGAATTAAAGACAGAGAAAACGATTAAAGTTATGGTTATAGTAAATCCTATTTTAGAAGAATATTTAGAATGGATAAATAATAATTTCATTTCTGTAAATGAATATATGCAAAGTAAAGGTACGCAAATATTAGGTCAAAAAGAATTAAATGCTTCTCAAATAGAGCTTATTAATATGTTATATGCTTCGGATGATTTATATGATGAATTTGATAAAAAATACAAAGACCATGGAATTAAATTTGGTAGTAATACTACAACAAGAAACTTAAATAGCAATTTCTATTTGAAAAACTCATTAGCAACAAGTGGTTATAAAGGACAATGTACTTGGTATAGTTTGGGTAGAGCATTAGAAAGTATGAATGTTAAAACACCAACTGGAAACGCTCAAACATGGACTACAAAAGCTATTGCAATGGGATTAAATACTGGTAATGCTCCAAGAGTAAATTCAATAGTAGTTATGGCAGGAAGTAAGTTTGGTCATGTTGCTTATGTTGAAAGCTATGATGGTAAAACAATAAAGATTAGTGAAGGAAATGTGGGCAATGCTTGTTATGGTAAAGATGATTGTAATCAGGTTGAATATGCTAATAATCATGCTAACGAACTTGTCAAAGATAGAACATATAATTCTTTTACTGAATTTAAAAAGAGCCGTATGGCAAGTGGATATTATATAGTAGGTTTTGTTTATTTAGATTAAAAGGAGAGAATATGAAAAATAAAAAAATAGCATTTGGTGTTGTAATAGGTTTAGCAGTATTATCTTGTTTTGTAAAATATCTAATTCCATCTAGTAATAAAAAAAGTAATAATGATGAGGTAGTCAATAGTGAAAAAAAGGATATAACACCACCATACTTATTATTAAAAGAAGAAAAATTTATTGTATATCAAGATGATGAAATTAATTATAAGTCTTTTATAGTTGATTGTTTTGATGAAGTTGATGGTGATTTGATAGATAAAGTAACTTATAACACTATTGATACATCAAAAGTAGGCGAATATACTGTTACTTATTCTGTAAAAGATTTATCAGGTAATGAAACAAAAAAAGATTTATTATTTATTGTTCATGAAAAGATAAATTAAAATGGAAAAACCAAAAAATATTTCTGAATATACAGTAATAGAGCAACAGGCAATTATAGATGAATTAGATAGATTATTAAGTACCCATACAGAAGATTATTATGGAGTTTTTTATAATGATAATAAGTATAGTAATCAAAGAACTTATAAAAATATTTTTTTCTATGTACCTTTACTTAATTCGTTTTTTTATGTAAATACAAATTATTTATCAAATTTTTTTGATAAAAATTTTAATTCTATAAATAGTGTTGGAGAATTTTTGATGAAATATAATAGAAATGAAATATTTAATATAAAATCATTTGAAGATATAAGGTACGGTTATTTTTACGATTTTTCTTCAAGAAGCTTAATTTATAATGAAGTTATAGATTTATTTAAAGAAAATAATAAATATTCTGGAATAGATGAATTTAAGACTTATCTTAATGCACCAAATTATCAAAGAGGTCGTTATGTAGATAGTGATATAAAGATAGGTTTATTAAATTATGCTATGAAATATATAGAAACACCTCAAATAGAAAAAATGGTAAAGTCAGGATTTGGAAGAATTGTAAATAGTTGGCTTCATAGTTCTAACGATTTATATTCAAGAAGTTTTAAGAACGGCAATAATATGAATGAAATTACTAAGTTACCTAAATTTGCATGGCAATCATTACAAAAAGAAGGTATTTCTGATATAGGAATGTGGAATGAATATAGAATATGGATTCAAAAAGATAATTTGTCAAAGGATCAATTAGATACCATTCTTAATTTGAATGTTAGAGATGCTTCAACTATAAAAGCAATAAGAAATATTCTTAACTCTGAGTACAATAACAAAAAATTATATACGCTTGATACACTTTTGAATTATTTATCTCGTGTTGATATGTATCAAGCAATATCTATAAATGATTCAATTACAATATTAAGAGATTATATAAAAATGTGTTTAGAATGTAATATAGAACCACTAACTAATAGTAATTCATTAAAAAGAGAACATGATGTAGTTTTAAGAAATTATAATTTAGTTCAAAGAGAAAAGTACAATGAGAAAGAAAAAGAAAAACAAATAACTTTAAATAAAAAAATAGAAGATAGATTAAAGATTATAGAAAAATATAAATATAGAGATAATGAATTAGAAGTTATATTCCCTCAAAATATTGAAGATTTATTTCAAGAAGGAAGAAATAATCATAACTGCGTAGGATCTTATTGTGATAGATATGCAAATGGAAGTAGCAATATAGGATTTATTAGAAAAATAGATAACCCAGAACAAAGTTATATTACAATAGAAGTTAATTCTGATTTTACAAAAGTTAATCAAGCTTTTTACTCATCTAATAGAGATATAACTAGCATAAGAGATATTAAATTTATTGAATCATGGATTGAGCATAATAAAGAGATTAATCAAGAGAAAAGCAATGAATTTGATAGGGATATAACAGATGATATGTATTAATATTAACTCTTTTGAAGGAGGAAAATAATGACGGATGAAGAACTATTAAAAAAGTATAGAAAATATAAGAGGAAAAGGAATTTAATAATTATGATTTCTTTTCTTTTTATTTTAATGATTGGTTTATTTGTCTATAGTAGATTATCTAATAAACCAGTAAATGATAATAAAGAGATTATAAAGGAAGAAATTGATATAACGCCTCCTGTTTTAGTATTAAATAAAGAATCTATTGAAATAAATGAGGGAGACAAAATAGATTATAAATCTTATATAGAATCAGCAACTGATGAAGTTGATGGTGATATAACAAATAAAGTTCTTTATTTTGAAATAGATACTTCTAAAATAGGAGAAGCAGAAGTTATTTATTATGTATTAGATAATTCAAATAATATGTCTCAAAAATCTTTGAAAGTATTGGTAAAAGAAAAGCCACAGGAAACACTAGAAAATAACTCCAAAGAAGAACAAAAACCATCAAATAATACAAATACTACTAACAATACAAAACAGCCTGAGAACAAGCCAAAAAATGATTCTAAGATTATAAAATACTTTTTATTTTCTGATGGTTATACAATGAATAATGTAGTTGATGCTTGCGCCAGTGAATTAAAAAAATTAAATAGAGCAGGTCGTTGTACTCCATTAACAGATTCAACAGGTATCTATTTAGGAATGAAATTAGAAACAAATTAGGAGATGATAAAACTGATTGATAATAAAAAAGTATTAATTTATTGTAGAGTGGGAAATGAAGAACAGAACAATTTATCATACAATATAGAACTTGAAAATATTTTAAAAAAATATATTAATGATTTTAAAATGCCAGATATGTTCAAAAATAAAAATTGTTATATTCCATATCAAGGTTATTATGATTTAAGAGAATATAACTTAACTGAGAAGGAATTTATAGATTTTTGGAAGACACAGTATTTACTTAAATGTTGTGAGAAAAATAAAGAAACTATTAAAAATACAGATATTAGTGATTTTGAAAGATTAAAAGAAATATCTGGTATTTATCAAAATAAATTGTTTGAAAAAGAATTAAAAGATAGAGAAATAGAGTTAGATTATTAAAAAGAAAAGGAGAAAAAATGAAATATAATTATTTGTTAATAGGTGAAGTATTGAGAAACGAAAGACTTAAAAATAAATATAGTATTAGAGGTTTAGCAAGATTAGTGGGTATGAGTGATACTGAACTAAGCCGTTGGGAAAATGGTGAGAGAATTAATTATAATTTAATATTGTTAATACGCCTTTGTGATATTTTAAAAGTAAATTTTATTAAACTTTTAAAACTTAGTAATTATTTACCTTTAAACTATTCTGAAAAAATGTATAACACTGAACAATCACAGTCAGAAGATAAAGTAAATAAAAAATATGTATGTATATATATTCCAAGTGAATTTTGCATAATAGGTGATCATAATGAAGAAAAATAATAGAGATATATTGGTAATTAGTACAGAAGAAAATATATTACACATATCTGTATCAACTTATTGTGCTAATTATTTTTTATATGATAATAAAGGTAAATTTTTAATAAGTGGTACTATGGAAAGTTCTAAATATCAAATGAATGAGAATACCATAACTATTGAAATTATAAATTTGATAAGTCAATATATACCTTTTTCAGAACCATTTATGTATTTATATGACGGACAAACAGAGTTTTTAAGAGATTTAATTTTAAGTGAAAATAATAAGAAGGATATTGAAAAAATGGTACAAGAAATAGAAAGGAGAAACTAATTATTATGAAAGAAGAATTAGAAAAATTTATTTTAAGTGATTCAAAAGAACCATTTGATTATATAGATGATGAAAGAGAATATTTTAATAAGAAGTATTTAAAGATTAATTACAATCATAGATTTGATATACTTTATAGTCAAAGATTATATAAAAATAAAATGAATAATGACTCATTTAGTTTTGCAGGATTTTATGACAAAATAGATAAAGTTATATATAATGCTGATTATGATTTAAGAGATGTATTAAAAGATAAAGATATTAAATTTGATGAAATCTGTAATTTAAAAAGAAAAATTTATAAAGATATGAATGAGTATATTAAAAATTATACAATAAATAATCAAGATGAATTAAGACAACTTTATCATAATAATTTTTATGATAATGAAAAACCTTTTTTTAGAAGAATAGAAGAAGATGTTGAAAGACATTTTATAACTACAGAAGATACTGTAATTGAAATACCTTATTTTGCTGAAACTAGATATGATGCTAATTATGAATATGATAAAGTTTTACTAGAAGATTCAAATAGTATATATACAGATTATTTAGATAATCCAGAACAAACTATTAAAGAAAAATCAAAAGTAATGTTAAACGAAGAAACAACAAAGAAAAGAATTGGTTTTATGTTAAATCATAATGAGTTTGAAAATAATTATCTATCAAAAATATTTGAAAATAAGAACAATGAATATGCTAGTTTATATAAAAATAAAGAATTATATAAAGCAATAAAAGATGTAGAAGCTCAAATGATTAATATAACAATTAACTATAATGGTGATGAACTTACTTTTAAATTTTCTAAATATACTTTTCAATGTGCATTAGAAAGAAATTATAAGAGCGAATGTAGTTATAACAAATCATATGAAAGTGTAGAAAAATTTCTTGAAGAACATAAAGAACAAGGCTATAAAAAAGAATTTGATTTTTTGAATATTACAAAGATAACTTATGGTAAAAATACTTTGTATGAAAAGCAAGAAGATAAGGAATTAGAAAATGATGAGCATGAAATGGAGATGGAATACTAAATGAAAGAATATGATTTGTTAATTAAAGAATATGATGAAAGAGTTTTAAGGGGAAAAGGCGAAAGTTTTGAAGAAGCTAGTTTAGAAGTTGAAGATAAAATTAATAGCGGTGATATTTACTTAGATCCAGTTAATTATAGTAGAGAGATAGTAAATTATAACAGTAAAAAAATAACTAAAAAAATAAAAATTGTTATTGAGTATGATCCAATAACAAAGAAAAATTCTATTGAATGTGGAGATATTAAGTCCGAATATAGTTCTGGTAAAACAGTTCGTGATTTAGAAACTGATTTTATAAATTTTTGTGAAGTTCACATGGAGGATAGAGAAATAGAAGCTGATAAAGATTTAGAAAACGAACTAAATGAAGAAAGAGAGATGATATAATTTGGAAAAACAATATGATGTCTTTTGTAAAATGAAACAAAAGGAAATGTCAAAGGCAATAAGTGATATGACTTATGAATATATTAATCCAGAAACAAACAGTCCGACATTAGTACCAGCTGCACATTATGATAAAATATTAGGCTTGGTAAAAGAACAATTTATAGATGTTGCAATGCAAAATGAATTTTTAAATATAGCATACGATCAATTAAAAAAATTAAAAACGCAAGATCCAAAATATTTTTATCAAGCACTTCTTTGTTTAGATATGAATATAAAACCTAATGATTTGAGAACGAACGAAAGACTTTCATTAACACTTACCTATGACGCAATAGAAGATAAAGAAAACAATTCAAAGAAAGAATTTAATTTCTTAAATCAAGATATTTTAGATTTATTTATAAGTAATAGAGATAATAAGCAACTTCATGCTGAAATGCTTCAACCAAAAGATAATGTAATTGAAGAAAATGAGGAGGAAATAGAGTTAGATTATTAAGAAGAAAAGGAGAAAAAATGAATAAACAATTACAAGCAAAAATAAATAAATTAGAAAGTTTAAAATCAAGAGAAATAGAAAAAAGAGATAAAATAAATGATGTAATTAACGATATGGATAAACAGCTAAAAGTTCTATATGATTATCAAAAACAGCAAGAAAAGATTTATCAGCTTCAACAAGAATTAGATGGAAAAATTAAGGAACAATAAATGAATAGAAGAATTTTTATTGATATGGATGGAACTTTAGCTAGGTGGAAAGAAGTATCAAAGACAGATGAATTATATGAGCAAGGTTATTATTATAACTTAGAGCCTAATCAAAAATTAATAGATGATATTAAAGAAATGATATGGAAGGGAGAAGATATTTATATTCTTTCTTCCTTTTTAAATGACAGTAAATATGCTTTAAATGAAAAAAATCAATGGTTAGATAAATACTTACCTGATCTTGTAAAAGAAAAAAGAATCTTTGTTAAATATGGTGATAATAAGTCAGGTTATATAAAAGATGGAATATCAAGTACAGATTATTTAATAGATGATTATACTAAGAACTTAATAGAATGGAAAGCATCTGGAGGTACAGGTATTAAATATTTAAATGGTATAAATCATACAAAAGGTACATGGAAAGGTTTAATGCTAGATGAAGCAAATGAAGAAAATAGTTTATTAAAATTGATAGATGGTTTTGAAACAAATAAAGATTCATTTAATAAAAAGTATTTAGAATTGAGAACTAAAACAAGTGATTTTTTATCTAAGACAAGAAGTTGTTCTACTAAAAAGGTAGGAGAATTTACTGAGTTATTAAATGAAATTATAATGGAACAACAGCACTTATTAAATGATTATATTATAGATATAGAAAGTTCTTGGCAAAATAAATCTTCTAATGATTTATCCGTGCATTACAAGATAAGAAACAAAGAATCTAAATTGTTATTTGATGGTTATGCTATTATAAATAATAAAAAAGACTTATCAAAGGACGAAATTAAAGATGAAATTTTATTATCTAATTTTCATGACAAAATAGATATTACAAGTATATCTAATGAATTAAGAAGTTTTGTAGATTATGTAATTTCTATTGATCTTGATGTGGGAGTTAGGTTTTATGCTGATGATTTACTTAATTATTTTGATATGGATGAAAATGAATTAACGAATAAAATGGCTGATGTACAAAAAGAAGTAGAATCTTTGGGTATATCAGATTATTTAGATATTCATTATTCTAGTTTTGATAATAAAATTAATTATGTTGATGTATCGCCAAATATTATATATGAGTTTGAATATTCAACGGCAAGTAATGAAATAAATATTGAAAGGACATTCAAATATATAATCAATGGAAAAGATGTAGTGTGTGATCTTAAATATGATAATAGATTGCATGGATTTGCTGTTTTAGGTTATATAGTTGATGAAAAAGATGTAAGCAAAGAAAATATATATAATGTACTTAGTAAAGAAGAATTATCAAAAATTCAAGGGTTATTATTAAATGAAATAAACGAAATTTATGATAAAGAATTTTTAAATAATTCTTGTGATGAAAAAGATATAACTGATGATATGTATTAGAGAGGAGATTATATGAGAGTAACCAAATTAGCTGAAAATTTGAAAAATTATAATAATTCAATTTGGCATGGTGGTAAAGTCGCTACAATAGAATGTAATAAAGGAATATATAATATTTATGCTAATGGAATTGTAAATTGTAATCTAATAGCTAAAAGAGTATTTATAGATGCTTACGGAAATATTTATGGTAAAGATGACATTATAGAAACAGTTAAAGATAAAAATAATAGTGGGGAATTTTTAAAAAGATTAGGTCATTATATAACAGATGATGAGCATTTAAAAAGAATATTAGAAGATAAAGACAAAAATTATGAATTAGAAATAATTAATAATAATTGGTTAGAACTAGAGTATATTAACAATACTGGAGAAGTTGAATATAGTGATGTAATACTTGACTTTGCTAATATCACAGATGCAATAGATAATGTTTTGGAACAATTAGAAAAAGAAAATGAAATAAATAAAAAGTTCATAATTTATTGCAGAATAGGAATGAGTAAGGATAATCCCTATTCATGTGAATCACAAAAAAAGTATTGTATGAGTTATTTAAAAGGTGAATATAACATTAATGAAGAACAGGTAGAAGTATATATGGATGAAGGATTTAGTGGAGTAGATCCTGATAGACCATGCTTTAAAATGATGCTAGAAAGGATAAAGGAAGGTAATGTAAAGCAAATAATAACACCTTCTTTTTCTAGGATGTGTAGAGATTTAGAAACTTCTTTTGTTCTTATAAAATTATTAGAAAAGTATAATGTAGATTTATATTTCATTAAAGAAAATTCTTCACTAAAAGATATTATTTCTCTTTCGTTCAATAAATCTTTATTTGAAACATATCATCAAACCAAACAAAATGAAGAAAAGGAATTAGAATATGAGTAAATATAATAAAGCTAGAGAAGAACTTGTTAATATGTATTTAAACAGTTTAGAAGAAGGAGAGATACCTTGGTATAAAACTTGGAATATTAAATCACCTTGTAATGTTGTGTCTAATAGAAATTATAGAGGAACTAATAATTTATTATTGTCTTATGTTGCAGTCAAAAGAGGTTATAGTGATAATCGTTGGTGTACATTTGACCAGCTAAAAAAGAACAAATGGAAGTTTAAAGAAGATGCCAAAGGAAAAGGTGTCTGGGTAGAATATTGGACGCAATATAATGTAAAAGAAAAGAAAATATATTCATTTAATGCTTATGAGCAAATTATAAAAAATAATCCTGAAAGGAAAGAAGAGTTTAGGATAATAGATAGATGTACGGTAGTTTTTAATTGTGATTTGATAGATGGCGTTCCAAAACAAAAAGAAATGATTGAATATAATGATGTAAAATTATCTAACACTATTGATAATATAATTAAAAATATTGGTGTTAAGTATATAGAAGATAGTAGTGATCCATATTATAGTCCTTTAGAAGATAAAGTTGTAATTCCATATAAGAAATCTTTTACAAATGAATATTCATATCATGCAACTCAATTACATGAATTAGCACATTCAACAGGTCATGAATCAAGACTTAATAGAGATATAAAAAATAAATTTGGATCTGAAGAATATGCAAAAGAGGAACTTAGAGCAGAAATAAGTTCTTCTTTTTTAATTCAAAAATTTGGATTAGAGTATGATAAAAAACATTTAGAAGAACATAAAGGTTATATTCAAAACTGGATAAAAATTATTAAAGATAAATCTTCAGAACTGCTAAAAGCAATATCTGATGCTGATAAAATTGTTAGTTATCTTGAAGAAAATTCAATAGATAAAAGCAAAGAATTAGTAAATGAAGATTTGGATAAGGAGATGGAATTAGAATATGAATGAAAGTCTAAATGTGTTTAGTAATATAAAGAACAAACTATCTTCTAATGAAATGTTAGAAGACTTTTTATATTATTTAGGAATATCTAATATTAATGAAAATATTTCTAATGATGAAATGATAGATTTGATTGATTATTGTAAGACAGTAAGAAACAAAAATATAGATCCGTATGTAATAGCAAGAGATTTAACTTTAATAATATATAAATATAGAAATAGTATTACACTTGAAAATATAAAAAGGATTCCAAGTGATTCAATAGAATATTACTATGAAAGTGGTAATATTTCTGAATTAGAGGATTATTTTGAGGATTATGAAGAAACACTAACTTCAACAAAAGATATAAAAGACGGAGTGTCTTATACGGTAGCTCGTGTTGTAGAAAATGGTTATTGTGTAGAACTTCATTATAATAGTAATGATGGGGCAACTATTGAGTATGGTACTAAATTAGCACATGATTATTGGGAAAATGATATAGAAGAAATTGATTGGTTTAATACTAATTTGTCTGATGATTATATTTTAAGAAGACTTGATTGTTTATATGAAGACTATTTTTTTGATAAAGAATTAACTAATGAAAAATCAGAAAAATTAAACTTAATTTATAAAATTCTTCATAATCATAAAGTAGATGATATTACATTACATATTAATAGATTTAATAATATAGTTGCTTATGATGATTGCAATTTTTGGTATGGTAAAGAGTTTTATGATTTTATGTTTAATGAATTATTTGTTTACAATAATGATAATCAAGTTGATTTAATTGAAAGTAAAGATTTAAAAAAGCTGAGTGAATATAAAAAGCAATATGAAGACTTAGATAATGTGAAAAATGGAACTCAGACTAACAAAATAGTACAAGAGATGGAGATTGAAATCTAATGATAAAACTTAAATATTGTAAATGATTTTTTAAAAAATCTACTAAACTGTCGGAGACTTTTAGCAGGTCTTAGGAGTATCTCCTAACAAGCAATAGGGTGTGTCAACACCATGCTTGGTAGTTTATATATATATAGTCTGTAAGATACAATCTAAAAATAAGAAAGGAGCGATTAAAATAAATTTATTTTTTGATAAATGGCAAGTAATGAAACAGTTAGAAGTATCAGAAAAAGAAATGGATATTGCAATTAAGAATATGGTTAGAAGACATCCTTTTGAGAACTGGATGTATGTTAGAAATGCAAGTAATAATCAAAAGACTACATATATATCAAATGAAGGAATAGAATGGTTAAAACAAGTGTATTTTAATAGGAATAAATTTTATTTAGATCTTGATATTTTATTTTTTGAAAATTTAGTTAAAATATTAGAAGAAAAAAACAATCTTCCTCATAAAAATAAAGTCTATGATGACATGAACATAAAATCATTAATGTCTTTATTTAATAAATCAAGAATTGCACTTGATACAGCAATTAGTAGAATGAATAAAAGAACAGGAAAAGATTATAAAGAAATGATTGATGGTGAAGTAATAATTAAAAGTGATGGTGTTAAATGGTTGTATGAAAAATATTTTCGTTTAGCATATTTAGAAGAATTAGAAAATTATAAATTAGAACTTGAAAGAAAGTCTTATGACAGAGAAAAAATCAAGGCGTGAAAAAATTAATATTATGCTAAATGAAGAAGAAAGAAAAACTATAACAGAAAAAGCAATTAAATATGGTTATGGGAATAAACTTGCTGAATATGTTAGAGATGCGTGTATTTATGAAAAATTATATGTTGAAGATGTAAAAGGAAAAACTGAGATTTGTAAAATAGTTAATAATCTTATTTTAGAAATAAGAAAAATCCAAACAATAGAAAGTAAAATATCTAAAAATATTACTATAACAAAATCAGATGTAGAACTTATCAAAAATAATAATGTAAAATTAAATGACTTGATAGATAATTTAATAAAAACAGTAATTAAAGTATTATCTACATCATCAACACAAAAATATCAAAAAAGATTTAGATTAGTTGAAAAGTATAAGACAACTAATAAACATATAGATAATATTTTAAAAAAGGAATTTTGTTTAGTAATTCCTAGCACTTTATCATTTAATGACTATAAGATAGGATATTTAGTTATATTATTAGATACATCAAAAAGTGTTAAATTAGATTATGTAAATTATAATAGTATTTCGGCAATGATAGATTCTCAAAGAGAATTAGCACTACAAAATAATTGCTATATTCTTTTTAAAAAGATAGATAATATTTTGTATTCATATTTAGCACTTTATAAAAAATCAAAAGACGAAGCAATGAGCTATATTGTAGGAAATAAAAACAATTCTTTATATGATTATGTAAATGATGTAGAAATTATATCTGATAAATAATGCCAACAACAGCTAGGTGGGTTGTCCACGGAGTTCAAGGTAGAAGTGATTGCATTAATTATATAAAGAATAAAAATAAGACTGAAGATGGTATTTTAGTAACTGGTGTAAATTGTTCTTCAGAGTTTGCAGCGTATGAAATGAAAATGAATAATGATAAATTCCATATAGTTGAAGATAATGACAGCCGTACTTGTTATCATGGTTATCAATCATTTGATCCAAAAGAGAAAAATCTAACACCAGAAGAAGCACATGAAATCGGTGTTGAACTTGTTAAAAGATTGTATCCTGATTATCAAGTAGTTGTTAGCACTCATACAGATAGATCACACATTCATAATCATTTTGTAATCAATGCCGTAAATATGAGTGGTAAGAAATTAGAGGATAGACTTGCTAACCCAATAGAAGGATTATATGGACTTAGAGATATGAGTGATTCCATTGCTCTTAGTCATGGATTAAAAATTATAGAAGATGCCCCAAAGATCGGACGATTTCATAAAAGCAAATATTTATATGCTTTGGCACAAAAATCTTGGAAACAACAGATAATTGAAAAACTGGAAGAACTAAAAACTAATTGCTTTACTTTTGGTGAACTTTTAGAAAATTTAGCACTAGATGGTTATCTAATTAAAACAGGTAAAAATATTAGAATCAAGCCTTATGGAAAACAAAAATTTGTAACTATGAAATTTTTGGGAGAAGAATATAGTGAAGAAAATTTAAAAAAGTTTTTCTTAAATAAAAGTAAAAATTCTGTATTACTTGATTTTGTAGATTATAAATTAAGTGATGAGAATAGTGAGTTATTAAATATTCAAGATATACTAATAAGAATGTCTAAAAAATCTATTCTTTCAACTATGAAAGAGTTAGAACCTAATTCTAAATATCCAAAGTATTATAACTCAAGGTACATGGAGATTAAGCGTTATCATAAATTAATAGATACGCTTAATTTTTTAAATGATTATAAAATATATACTCATGATGATTTATTAAATAATTTGAATGAATTAAAAGAAGAGATAGAGATAAAACAAAAAGAGTATGAAGAACAAGTATCTGCTAATGAAACATTACAACTTCGTGTTCCTCTTTGTAATTTATATCTACAATTAGTTGATTATTATGAAAGCTATTTAGAACAAAAAGATATGATAAATGCTGAAATAGAATTAAGTAATGAAGTCAAAACATTTATGGATATTAAAACCGAACTGGGTGATGTTTCACTTGATGATGTAAAACATATTTTAGCTTCTGCCAATAGAAGTAAGACTGAAACGAATAAACAGTATGCTTATTTGACTTATTTAAAAAATAAGGCTAGTAGTTTAGAAAGAATAAAAGGCTTATCTTTGGAAACTGAAAAAGGATATATAAAAAGTTTTTCAATAAGTGAAAAAATGATAGACCAAAATAGAACTTCTGAATCTAAATATTGTATTCGTGTTCCTTATAGCAACTATTATATTTATATACCTAAAGAAAATGTTTCTTGGTTTAATTATAATCAAAGAGCAAATGTTTATGTTGTAGATGATAAAGAATATGAACTATATGATAAAGATAATTTATTAGTAGATCATATTACAGGAGAATTATTAGAAGAATTATCATTAGAGGAAAAATCAAAAGTAAGTGAATATTACAGAAATGAAAAAGAAAAGGAGAGAGAAGAAAACAATGAATAAAGAAAAAGTAAGAGAATATCTTAAATTTTTTAATAGTAATAGAAACAATTATAGAGAACTAGAAATAGCATTTATTTTTTATACTATATATGATGAAAAAGAAATAATAGATGAAATGATTTATAAAATAGATAGAGAAACAAATAATAAATCTATACTAGATAAATACATTCAAGATAGTATTGAAGATTTTGATGAAAAAAATAATATAGAAGAAAATGAGGAGGAAATAGAATTAAATGAAAAGTAAAAAATTATTTACTGCTATAAAAGTTTTATATATAACAATTCTATTGTTAATAGCTGCTTTTTGTTTTTATAAATATTTTTCAATAAAAGAAGATAGAAAAGAACAAAAACAAGAACATGAAAAAATACTTGATGTTGCTGATATAAAAGAAGATAAAAGTGATGATGACAATAATAAAATTAATTTTGAAGAATTGTCAAAGATAAACTCAGATATTGTTGGATGGATAACTATTGAAAATTCAAATATTAACTATCCAATAGTTCAAGGACAAAACAATACTTATTATTTAAAACATTCTTTTGAAAAAAAGTATAGTGGTTATGGTGCTATTTATATGGATGCAACAGCAGACAAAAATTTTAATTCTTTAAATACATTCATATATGGTCATAATACATCAAATAGTACAATGTTTGCTGATTTAGGAAAATTTATGAAGCAATCATTTTTTGATGAACATAAAAATATTTTTATATATACAAAAGATAAAAATTATAAATTAGAGGTATTTAGTGTTCATGTAGATAAAGCATCTTCAAAATCTTATCAAATGAATTTTACAACAATGAATTTATATAAAGAATATATTGATTTAATGAAAGAATATAGTGTTATAAAATCTGATGTTGAAGTTGATTATGAAAAGGATAAAATAGTTACTTTATATTCTTGTTCACATGAAAGGGGTAATTCAAAGTTAGATAGATATTTTGTTCATGCTAAATTAAATGAAATCAGTTGAATCATTGAAAGATGGTTCTTTTTTTTCTTCAAAAAATGATTTAATAGAAGAAAATTTAAACTTAATTCATTATGTCTTATCTAAGATGAATAATATTAATGATCAATATGAAGATTTATTTCAAGAGGGTGTTATAGGGTTAATTAATGCTTCAAATACTTATGACATAAATAAAAATATAAAATTTTCAACTTATGCATATTGTTGTATAAGAAATGAGATTTTTCATTATATAAGAAAAAATAGTATAAACCAATTTTATGTTGAAAATGAAGTATTGGATAATATGTTAGTTTTACAAAATATACATGACAATGAGTTAAGTGCTTTAGATATTTTAATTAAAGAAGAGGAGCATAACAAAATATTAGATATTATTAATTTGAAATTAAGTGATTTAGAAAGAAAAATAATTTGTATGTCTTATGGAATTGCTTGTAAAAAATTAAAACAAAAAGAAATTCAAATAATGCTAGATTTAAAACAATATCAAATTTCTAGGATTAAGAAAAAAGCAATTAATGTAATAAAATTATATGTTTAAAATATAACTATGTAAAAAAAATAATAATTATATAAAAAGTATGTTATAATTAAGATGAATTAAGTAGAAAAAACGAAAAAGTATAGTAAAATTTGAATACAATTAAATTGGTTAGGTTTTATGATGGTGCAGATGGACTTAAAACAGGTAATGATGACGAGGCTGGTAGATGTATTGCAGCGACTGCTAAAAGGGGTAATTTAAGATTAATATTAGTTAGTTTAGGTTATAAAGAAAGTGTAAAAAGAAATAATGAGGCAATGAATTTGTTAGATTATGGTTTTAATCAGTATGAAGCAGTTTCACTTTATAAAAAAGGGGATGTAGTAGGTAAGGCAAAACTAGATAAGGCAAGTAGTAAGGAAGTAGAACTTGAGGTAGCAGAAGATGTTTTGATTATAAAACAAAAGAAGGAAAAAGAGAAAAAGTATGATTATGAAATAAGAATAAAGGAATTAAACTATCCGATAAATAAATATGATGTAATAGGTATTTTGAAGGTAAAAGATGGTAATACTGTAGTTAAGGAAGTTAATTTGTTATCTAATATGGATATTAAAAAGATGAATATATTTAAGTTATATTTTAGTATATTGAGAGATACTTTAGTAGGAGGATAAGACAAGACCTAGAAATAGGTTTTTTTGTTGATGAAAATAATTGGCAAAATACTAGGCAAATTATAAATTATATGATAAAATGTGTTTAGAATTTTTTAAGAGTGGAAGGTAAGTTAAACGAGAAAATGATTAAGAGAATGAAGGCATAGAAACGTAAGAACAATTCTCTAAATTAAAAGAGGCTCATTTTAAAAGAATAGAATTAAGTGATGCAATTCTAGTTGCAAGTGTAAATAATTATGCTGGAAATAGTACAAAATTGGAAATAGAATATGCAAAAAAATTAGGTAAAGAAATTGTTTGTTATACAGATTTAAAATAATGAATATAAAAAATGAAAGTGGGATATTAATGATGAAAATTAAAGAAAATATTAATAATGTTGATGAATTTAATTTATTATATGACTTAGTTGGATGGGGTGCTTATGATAAAGAAATATCAAAAAAATCATTTAATAATACATATTATTCAGTAAGTGTTTATGATAATAATAAAATAGTAGGATATGGAAGATTAATTGGCGATGGTATTTGTTTTATGTATATTCACGATGTTATGGTTGCGCCTAATAGTTGTTCTGCTTGTTTTGGAATCAGAATATCTGATATAAAGGTACTTAATACAATTTATGATTATTTATTAAAAAAACATGAGCATATTAGTAAAAATTATGGTGATTCTAAATTATTTAATGTATTAAGTATTCCGCCATTTGAAATAATAGATAGTGAATCTTTGAATCTAATAAATTTATTTCGTTATCAAGTTGAATTAAGAGAATTATTAAATAATTACATTTTCTATAGAAGTCAAGAAAAACAAAGTGTAAAAAAATTAACTTTAAAAAAATAATAATTTAATACAAAAAATGGTGGTTTATATGAAGATTGTTGTAGCAAAATTAGAAGATTTAAGTCAAATAAAAGAAGTTTATAAAAAAATCATAAAAAATATGTATAATAATAATATTAAAATTTGGAATGAGTATTATCCAATAGAGGTTTTTGAGTCTGATATAGAACAAAAAAATCTTTACTTATTGAAAGATAATAATAAAATATTAGGTGCTTTTGTAATGTATGAACATAAAAATTTTGAAGAAGGACTTGAATGGACAGATAATAAGGCAAAATCTTTTTTGCTAAATAGAATTGGTGTTAATGTAGAATATTTACGTCAAGGAATTGGAAAAAAACTTTTAATCCAGGCTTCAAAATTGGCACAAAAAGAAGGCGCAAAATATTTGCGTTTATTAGTTAGTGATATAAATATACCGGCTATAAATTTATATTTAAAATGTAATTTTAAAAAAGTTAATGGTATTCATGAGGAAAAGATTAATGATAATTTTTCGATAAATGAATATGGTTTTGAAATGATATTGGAACAAGATAGAGATACTATGTAATTAAAAAATGTCAATTAATTATGTTTTAGTATCTCTTTTTGAAGATAAAAATGGAGGGTATGATAATGCAAAGTTTTACAAATGATGATTATATAAGTATGAAAGAGAATTCAAAAGTTATATTTAAAGATAATATTCATCAGAAAAAAGTTAAAGAAATTATGAAAGAAGAATGAGAAACTATTTGTAATTTTCCTTATCAAGATTATAAGAAAATAAAAGAATGACAATTAAAGAGAATATCATATATTGTTGATTATGCTTATGAAAACATTCCTTTATACAGAAAAAAATATGATGCAATAGGATTTAAAAAAGGTGATATAAAAAGTTGGGATGATTATGATAAATTGCCTGTATTAATTAAAGAAGAATTAATTAATGGTTTTCCAACTGAAATTGTTAAGAATATAGAGGATTTTAATATTTCAACGCGTAGTTCAGGTTCAAGTGGAAAATTTGTAACATTGGCTGTTTCAACAGATGCTATATATAATGATACGATTCAGGGCTTTAGACAGTATTGTTTACAATCAAATAATAGATATAAATTAGAAGATATGGTATTATTTATTTAAATAATATCAACTTATCCTACATATTTGGAAAAAATAAGTACAACTGGAATAGATTTAAGCCAATATTTTCTGATACTGTTATTCTTTATAGGGAGGGTTTTGATAGTCAATCATTTGAAAAAATTGAAAAAATTTTTTCAAATGTTATATATATAAACTCAAAAGAACAAAGTGAACTTGCTTCTAATGTATTTAGTTTAGGAAATAAGACAATAATAATGCAAAAGAGACATAGTAGATTGATTAGTATTTTAAAAAAATATGGTTTTAAAATAGAAATAATGAATAAGTACAATACAATTAAAGAAACAGGGTATATCAGATGTTTAACTTGTCCTTTAGAGAGAAAAAATGACAATTCTATTAATGTATGAGATAATTAAATGAGGGATGATATATATTTATGAAAAAAATAACTTATGTGACTGGAAATTGGTCTAAAATAATGAGTGCTAAAAACATATTGGAACCATTAGGAATTGAAGTTGACAATGTAAAAATGGAAACAACAGAGATTCAAGCTG
>OIYV01000177.1_pt1 | contig 43028 bp, 40 predicted proteins | sample 1588251 | NCBI WGS metagenome assembly OIYV01 (sample SAMN03283282) | human gut metagenome | biome: human-associated habitat; material: feces | host: Homo sapiens | place: Peru | collected 2012
AGTCACCTTTACTTTTGACGGTTCGGCTATTAAAAAGGATACAGAACTTGTAGTGTTTGAAACATTGTATCGTGACGGTGTCGAGTTAACCGCTCATGCTGACATTAACGATGACGGACAGACTGTGACGATTAAGCCGTATATTCCTCATAATCCGAAAACGGGAGATGATAGGAATATCAATCGTATTTTAGGTATTGCTGGTGCTTCTCTTGTCGGTATCGCAGGCTGTGTATATTTCTTTATCAAGAGAAAGAAAAAAGGAGGCACAGATAATGAGTGACAGAACTAATGCAGGCTACACCATTATCAATGCCATAACCGTCGGTAAAGGTGAAATCGTACTCGGTGAAAGGACTACTGCAAATAAAGAAAAGCAATACGTCACTTGGGAATGTAATAACGGATCGTATTATTACGGTCATTATATTGAAAACAAATTTGATGCGTTAAAAGACTTTGATCAAAGGGTTGCCGATAAGGCTGAAACGTATCGCTCCTTTGACAAAGACAGACAACGGCATAACCGAGAACGTGATGAACGATAATAAAAGGAGGTAAAAGATAATGACGGTCAAAACGATTGTGTCTATTGCGCTTGTTGTCTTTATTGTTGCAGGGCTTGTATTTCTCCAAGTCAGAAACAAAAAGAAAAACGACAACTAAACTTATTTGGGCGGTGACTTCGGTTGCCGCCTTTAATATATACGGAGGTTAATATGAACAAAGAAAACGAAGTTATTAACGGTTATGAAATTATCGAGTCTATGTATGTAGGTGAAAATGAGGTCATAATCGCAGAAAATCATAATGAAAACGGCGATAAATATCTTTGTGGATATTATGAAAGCAATGAGCTTTTTGCAAGAATTAACGTTATATGCACATCAAATTCTTATCCCGATATAGTCATTGCTTTTTGCGATAATGTGAAAGAACAGGCAGAAAAAAGAAAAGAACAAATAATTGACGGAATTGGCGTAATCACAAATGATATGTGTGCTGCCATCGATGAAAACGAAAAACTCATCGGTAAAGTTATTGTACTCAAACCGTCTATCTTAAGGCGAGAATACCGTTATGCAGACAGTCAGCTTTTTTACTGCACCGGAGGTAACGGAGCAATGCCTAATGCAATAGGCACAAAGGTATATGGTTGTTCTCTCTCAACCGGAAAAGAAATGTATGTGCGCCGTTATGACATACTCGGAACGATTGATAAAAACAATTTGCCTGAATGGGCAAAGGCCGGTCTTGTCAATATTCAACGAAGTGAAAAGGCAAAAGACAGAGGTGAACGCTGATGGATACAGATTTCCAAACAAAAACAAAAGTGCTTTTAAAGCTGTTTAAGGCAGGCAAATGCAATGAAGCAGATATTTTGAATATGAAAACGGAAGAAATGCTCGATTTGCCTAATGTTTCGATTAAAGAAATTAAGGTTATATGTGCCATTAAAGAAAATGTTAAAAAGCACACGCTTTATTCATATCTCGGAGGTAAGCAAGATGAAAGAATTGAGTAAGTCGATACGCTTTATTGATAAGCATTTTAACACTCTTTTCTACATCCCTGACGGCTCTCAAATTGAAGTTGTTGAACCTGATGGAAAGAGTGAAATCCTTGGATGTCAGTACATTGATGAATATCACACTAAAATCGGCAACGAGACTTATCATATTCACGATTTTGCCGAACTTATTGAAAATGGCAATAAAACTGTATCTCCATTAAAAAAACAACTTGAAAGGTGATGACTATGGCTAATACTTTTGAGCACATCAGAAAGTTATATAACAATACCTGTGAAGATATTGTAAGATCACCCACAATATGGCAGAGTTTTTTAGGCTCTGCCTGCTATAACTTCCGACTGCCTTTTGATGAACAATTGCTTATCTATGCTCAAAGACCTGACGCAAAAGCTGTCCTTAGCTTCAACTCTTGGAATAACCGCTTTAACAGAATGGTAAACAGAGGGGCTAAAGGCATTGCTGTTGTTGATGACAGTACAGACAATCCAAGACTTAAATATTACTTTGATATTAGCGACACATCTGAGCGAGAAAACTCAAAACCTGTGCCTGTTTGGGAATATCAAGATAGCTTTAAAGATGATGTAATCAAAACATTGCAAAACGTCTACGATATTGCAAGTGATGATATTTACAACGCTGTGTGGGAAACATCAAAAGTTCTTGTAGAAGATAATATCAATGACTATAACGCCGATTTGGTAATGTGCAAAAACAATAGTTTCCTTGAAGAATTAAGTGAGGATATGTGTGAGTCTGTCTTGCGTATGGCACTTCAAAACAGCGTTGCATATATGATTATGGCAAGGCTCAATCTTGATGTTGACGGATATTTTGATAATGAAAGTTTTGAGGGTGTTATGAGTTTTAATACTCCCTTAACTGTCAGTATTTTGGGTAATGCGACAAGCAGCATTGCAGAAATGGGATTGTCGGAAATATCAAAAACTGTTCTTTCTGTAATTCGCACATTTGATAAAGAACAGAATACGCAATATACTAAAGGCGAAAAAGAAAACGAAAGGAGTGTTACAAATGACAGTAACATATACACAAATGGGCAATTACCAAATACCGAACTTGATGCTTCCGCAGAGAAAAATAGTTCTCAACAGTTATGGCAAGGCACGCAAGAAGTTTCTCAAGGAAACCCATCCGGCAATTTATCGTTATCAACTGACACAGGGCACTCTCAACAGCCACTTGAACGAGATTCAGGAGCAAGCACAGCAGATGGAAGAACAAATCATAACTCAAATGGCAAAAGCACAGGGAGTGACAGAGAAACTCAAACAAACGGATATGATGACTTGGGTGGGAATGATGAACAATATCAAGAACTCGGCGAGGGAAACAGTCTTAAACGAACTGATTTACACAATGTAACCGATGAACTGCCACCGTTTGTTGACGAACAGGCTATCAGGTATATGCTCAGCAATCCTGATGATGATTTGGTGCAAAGAAAACCTGCAATCATCAAGGCTTACCAAACTACTAAAAATGATAACGAACTCATAAACTATACCAAAACGCTGTATCCAAGACGGTTTGATGAGTACGATAAATTCAATAAACACTTTGGCTTTACATTAACCGATAACGGACTTCTTATGTATGAGGGTAACTACAAAACCCGAACAAAGGAGTCCGTTTTTTCGTGGGATATTGTTGTTGGTATCATTAAAGAACTTATCAATGACGGCAAGTATCTTGATACAGAAAAAGAAGAAAAAACACAGCTTGATTTGTTCAGCTTTTCTTATGATAATGAGCCTGTATATGATGAAATACCTCAAACATCACTTTTTACCGATTTTGGCATCTCACAACAGATTATTGATGAAGCACTATGCTGTGGATTTAATGATAAAAACAGTAGAGTACAAATTGCTATGCACTTCAGACGGAACAGAGGTGTTGAGTATAACGCAAAAATGCTCAAATTTCTTTACGGTACTAACGGTGCAGGCTTTGTCTTTAACGGTGAAAAGGTATCCTTTTGGTATGACGAAAACGGTATTAGTATTGCTAAAGGTACATCAGCTAAAACAAGTACGGTAACACATCTCACTTGGGAGCAAGTTGCTGTTCGTATTCGTGAACTTCTTGATGTCAGCAGATATATGCCGCAGTATGAACTTGATAAGGTTGATGACTACGAACTCAATAAAGTTGCCGACAGGCTTACAGAATTTATCCGAGATTTGAGTGACGATTATCCAAATAAAGATAATTGTTTGCAATCAATACAAAAAGAAATTGACGGTGTTTTTGGATTTCCCGATATGGTTGAAAAAATTACCGATATGCTCAAGGATGACGAAAAGCGTGTTCAAATTTTCAAAGAGTACGGCAAACTGATGGATGACTACAACGCCGGTATGAAAATCATTAGTTTTAATTATGCAGCTCAATATTCTATACCATATATTGCAGAAATTATTGAGGGTATGAAACGAGAGCCTATTCCGTTTAAAGCTGAATCGGGTTATCTGCCTGACAGAAAAATGTTCATCTCACAAGATGAGATAGATAAGATTATCATAAACGGCAAAAACAATCACGCTTACAGGCTTGAAAACTACACCTATTTTGTTAATCACCCTGATAAAGCCGATAGAATTAAATATGTAGGCAGGGATAATCAAAGCGGATATTTAGGCGGTAATGACAGCGTTAATAAAACAACAAAAGGTATTGAATTCAGTCACGGTTCGGTTATGGAGCCTTATGCAAAAGTTCTTATTAAATGGAGCGATGTTGCAAAAAGAATTGATGCCCTTATCAAGCAAAACAAATTTGTAACGCAAGAGGATATTGACGCTATACCCGATATATACAAAAACGAAATATCAAGAGATTTGGAATCGTTTTTTGAAGGCTTATCCGAGAATGACGCAAAGCCTTATCCGAACGATATTGAGCCATACAAGATTTCAAGAGTTATCAAGGCTCAACTTGATAACCCACAGGCACTTGATGATATTGAAAATATGATGTCAAATGCCTTGGCTCTTATGGATAAAGAGGACAGAATGTATCAGTACCGTAAGCAAATCTATGATGACTTTGTAGCTTACAAAAACGGCACATTCAAACTTTATGATTATCCAAACCTTGCACCAAAAGTAAAACAACCGAGCAAGTTTACTAAACCGGCAGAAAAAGAAAAGGTTGATGCAGAAACCAAGCCCATTGTATCGGAAGTTGATGATGGCTTAGATTTAATCGGTGAAGAAATAGATATTGACGGCAGGCACTTTGTTGTTGATTCTGTCAGTAACGGTTATGTATCTATGGCTGACCAAACCTTTGCCAATGGTTCAGGCTTTCCTATCTTTCGCAAAGAAACCGTTGAATTTGTAAGGCAATATTTACCGACAGAAAAAGAACAGATTATTCCCACTCAAAACACAAAACAGCATACTGAACATAGTCAGTGGGATATTCATCCCGAAATTCCTGTTGAACAAAGGCACGACTTTGATTTTGCCGCACATCCTGTTGAGGTTGTAGGCAAAAAGGAACGCTTTCGCAGAAATATGGAGGCTATCAAGGTTTTAAAAGAATGTGAAGCCGATAATCGTTTTGCAACACCCGATGAACAAATCGTTCTTTCAAAATATGTCGGTTGGGGTGGTATTCCCGAAGCGTTTGATGAAAACAACTCGTCTTGGGCAAATGAATATAACGAACTCGTTGAAGTGCTGTCACCTGATGAGTATGCACACGCTCGTGAAAGCACATTAACTGCTTTCTATACTCCTCAAGAAGTAGTTAAGGCTTGCTATGATATTGCAGAAAATCTCGGCTTCAAGCAAGGCAATATTCTTGAACCGTCCTGCGGTATCGGTAATTTTATCGGTATGAAGCCAAAAAGTATGGTTGACAGTAAGGTGTACGGTATTGAACTTGACTCTGTTTCGGCAGCTATTGCACAACAGCTTTATCAAACTGCAAGTATTGTTAATAACGGCTATGAAAAGGTAGATTTACCCGATAACTTCTATGACCTTGTCACTACTAATGTACCTTTTGGCGATTTTAAAGTATCGGATAAGAAATACGATAAGCACAACCCGCTTATTCACGATTATTTCTTTATGAAGTCGCTTGATAAAGTCAGAACAGGCGGCATAATGATACTCATTACCTCTAAGGGTACTATGGATAAAGAAAACAGCAATATCAGGAGATATATTGCTCAAAGAGCAGACCTTCTCGGTGCAATAAGACTTCCTAACGATACTTTTAAGGGCAATGCAGGTACAGAGGTAGTATCGGATATTCTTGTTCTTCAAAAGCGTGACAGAATGCTTGATATTGAGCCTGATTGGGTACAGCTTGATAATACCGAAGACGGTATCAGAATGAATAAATACTTTGTTGATAATCCCGATATGGTACTCGGTAATATGAAAATGGTTTCAGGTCGTTTCGGTCCGGAATCAACTTGTATTCCATATGAAGATAGAAGTCTTGAAGAACTGCTTGATGTGGCTGTTAAGAATATTCAAGGTCAAATTACAGAGGTGCAAATCGGTGATGAATTTGAAGAAGATTTATCTATTCCTGCATTACCTGATGTTCGTAACTTTTCATATACTGTTGTAGAGGGAAAGATATACTTTAGAGAAAATTCAAGAATGACGCCTGTTGATGTATCGGCTACTGCCGAGAACAGAATCAAAGGTATGATTTCCATTAGGGACAGTACCCGAAAACTCATCGAACTTCAAACCGTTGATTTTCCCGAAGAAGATATACTTGCAGAACAGAAAAATCTTAATGAACTGTATGATAAATTTACGGCAAAGTACGGCTTAATAAACAGCAGAGCAAACAAGTCGGCATTCGGCGAAGACGCTTCATATCACCTTATCTCTGCTCTTGAAATACTCGGAGAAAACGGCACTCTTGAACGCAAAGCAGATATGTTTACCAAGAGGACTATTAAACCTCATATTCCCGTAACAGAGGTTGATACTCCTTCGGAAGCACTTGCCATATCTATGGGTGAAAGGGCAAAGATTGATATTGAATATATGAGCAGTCTTTGCCATAAGTCCGAAAAAGAGATTTACGATGAACTTCAAGGCGTAATATTCCTTAACCCTGAATACAATGCCGATAATCCTACTGCTCAAAAATACTTGATGGCAGACGAATATCTTTCGGGTAATGTAAGAGCAAAACTGCGTTTTGCAAAAGCTATTGCAAAGACACAGCCTGAATATCAAATCAATGTTGAATTACTTCAAAAGGTACAGCCTAAAGATTTAACGGCAAGTGAGATTGATGTCAGGTTAGGCGCTACTTGGCTTCCTGTTGATGTTATTGAGAATTTTATGTATGAATTACTCGAAACTTCATACTACTGCAAGTTAAATATTAAGGTGAATTTTTCACCTTTTAGCAGTGAGTGGAATATTACAAACAAAAGCGGCGACAGAGGAAATGTTAAAGCAAACAGCACTTACGGTACAAGCCGTATCAATGGTTATCAAATTATTGAGCAAACATTAAATCTTAAAGATGTCCGTATCTTTGATTATGTTATTGATGACGACGGCAAGAAAAAGCCTGTACTTAATAAGAAAGAAACAGCTATTGCTATTGAAAAGCAAGACGCAATTAAACAGGCGTTTAAGGATTGGATATGGAACGACCCTGAAAGGCGTAACCGTTTGTGTGAAATGTATAACGAGAAATTCAATTCAATCAGACCTCGTGAGTATGACGGCAGTCACCTTATCTTTCCAAATATGAATCCCGAAATCACTTTAAGACCTCATCAGTTAAATGCTGTCGCTCACAGTCTTTACGGTGGTAACACGCTTCTTGCTCACGCCGTTGGTGCAGGCAAGACTTATGAGATGATTGCAATAGCCGAAGAATCAATTCGTCTCGGCTTATCAAGTAAATGCATGATTGTTGTACCTAATCATCTTACCGAACAATGGGGTGCAGATATTCTCACTCTCTATCCGAATGCAAAGGTACTTGTGGCAACCAAAAAGGATTTTGAAAAGAAAAACAGAAAGCGTTTTTTATCCCGAATTGCCACCGGTGATTATGATTTGATAGTCATAGGTCATTCACAGTTTGAAAAAGTGCCTATGAGTATTGAAAGACAGCAAACAATTCTTCAAAGGCAACTTGACGAAATTATCGAGGGTATTTCAGAACTCAAATACCAAAGAGGTCAAAACTTCACCGTAAAGCAGCTTGAAAAGGCTAAAAAGAGCATTCAAGCAAAACTTGATAAATTAAACGACCAAAGCAGAAAAGACGATATTGTGACCTTTGAGGAGCTTGGTGTAGACAGATTGTTTATTGACGAGGCACATTATTTCAAAAACCTTTTCCTGTATACAAAAATGCGTAATGTCGGCGGTATAGCACAGACAGAAGCACAAAAGTCAAGTGATTTGTTTATGAAAACACAGTACCTTGATGAAATCACAGGTGGTCGAGGTGTAGTATTTGCGACAGGCACACCAATCAGCAACAGTATGGTTGAACTGTATACAATGCAAAGATATTTGCAGTACAATACGCTTTGCCGACACGATTTACAGCACTTTGATGCTTGGGCAAGTACCTTTGGCGAAACAATAACTGCCATTGAATTAACTCCCGAAGGTTCAGGTTACAGACCGAAAACCCGTTTTGCTAAGTTCTATAACCTACCCGAATTGATGTCAATGTTCAAAGAGGTGGCTGACATTCAAACTGCCGATATGCTTAAACTTCCCGTACCTGAAGCTGAATACAAAAATATTGCCGTTAAACCGTCGGACATTCAAAGTGAAATGGTTAAATCACTTTCAGAACGTGCAGAAAAGGTGCGTAACGGCGGTGTTGACAGCAGTCAGGATAATATGCTCCTTATCACAAATGACGGCAGAAAGCTTGCTTTAGACCAAAGAATGATTGACCCATTGTTACCCGACTTTGAGGGCAGTAAGGTTAATGCTCTCGTTGATAATGTATATCATATTTGGAATGAAACAACACCGAACAAGTCGGCACAGCTTGTCTTCTGTGACTTATCAACACCTAAATCATCTGATGATTTTTCCGTGTATAACGATATTAGAGATAAGCTGATTGAAAAAGGTATTCCACCCGATGAGGTGCAATTCATTCATGATGCGAATACAGAAACAAAGAAAGCCGAGCTGTTCAAAAAGGTTCGCTCAGGTGAAGTCAGAGTTCTTATGGGTTCAACTCAAAAAATGGGTGCCGGCACCAATGTGCAAAACAAATTGATTGCCATGCACAATTTAGATTGCCCTTGGAGACCTGCCGATTTGGAACAGCGAGCCGGAAGAATTATTCGTCAGGGTAACGAAAATTCAAAAGTGGAGATTTACCGTTATGTAACAGAACAAACCTTTGACGCATATCTTTATCAGCTTGTTGAGGGTAAGCAAAAGTTTGCTTCGCAGATTATGTCGAGCAAATCTCCCGTTAGATCTGCCGAAGACATTGACGAAACAGCGTTATCCTATGCCGAGATTAAAATGCTTGCAACAGGCAATCCCTACATCAAAGAAAAGATGGATCTTGACATTCAGGTGCAAAAACTTCGTATGTTAAAATCAAATTTTTTATCGGAAAGATATTCTCTTGAAGACAAGGTATTTAAAGATTTTCCTCGTGATATTGCAAGATACACATCGAGGATTGATGGCTTTGTTAAGGACATAGCTATTGCAAAACAGAACCCAAAGAGTACCGCCGATACCTTTGTCGGTATGATTGTAAACGGCGTAAGGTATGACGAAAAGGCAGACGCAGGTCAAGCCATAATTGATGTATGCAAGACATTATCTGACAGCAATACTTATCCTCTCGGTGAGTACAGAGGTTTCAAAATGGAAGTTCACTATGAACCGTTCAGTCATCAACACAGAGTTGAAATCAAAGGTGCAATTTCTCATCAAGGTGTGCTTGGTTCTGACCAATTAGGCAACATTACCCGTATTGATAATGTAATTGACGGTTTAGAAAAGATTCTTGAAAATGAGAAAGCAGAGCTTTCAAACACTCAAAAGCAACTTGAAATTGCAAAAGAACAACTCCGAAAACCGTTTTCAAGAGAAGATGAACTTAAACAAAAAGAAGCACGGTTAAGCGAACTTAACGCACTTCTTAATGTTGATAAAAAAGAAAATGAGATTGTTAACGATGACAACGAAATAGTTAATGATTCTCCTCAGCGAAATGAAGTTGACAGAGAAGCAAGGTGAACACAGCCGATTGTTTTAGAAATAAAGCAATCGGCTTTTGTAATTTAAGGAGATGATTAAATGCTTAGCGAAGAACAACTCGACAATATGCTCTATGAAAAAATGCAGAAAGAGTATGATTTGTTTCTTGAAAAAATCAAATCCGAGCAGTCGGTAAAACCCAACCAAGCTATTGAATCAGCTTATGAAATCGTATATAAGCAAGACATTTTGTATTGCTTTGAAGATGACGATTTGAATTTAAGCTACAAAGAAAAGAAACACTTGCTGTCAAAGAAAAGACCGCTTGAATTTCTTTATCAAGAGTGGCTTGCAACTGATTGCACTCATATGCAAATGATTCGTGATTGTATTAAGGACAGCACCGAGCACAATTTAGAACTGACTCAAAAGCAAAAGCAAAAATACAGAGAGGAGCGATGATCTTGCCATACTATCCGAAAGAAGTAATCAAAAAAGCAAAGGAAATGGACTTGCTCACATATCTTAAAAACTACGAACCTGATGAGCTTGTTCACTTTTCAGGTGATACCTATTGCACTAAAGAACACGACAGCTTGAAAATATCAAACGGGCTTTGGTGTTGGAATTCAAGAGGTATAGGCGGCAAAAGTGCCGTTAAATATTTGACCGAGGTTAAAGGATATTCTTTTATCGACGCAGTCAAAATTATCGTTGAAAAAGAAAAATTGCAGCCGCCGGTTAAAGCGATTGCACCTAAAAAGAAGCGAGTATATAACCTGAAACTGCCACCCAAAAGTCCGACATATGATAAGGTTAAAGAGTACCTGACCGGCAGAGGTATTGACGAAAGTATCATAGATTGTTGTCTTGAGCATAACCTCATATTTGAAAGTTTACCGTATCATAACGCTGTCTTTGTAGGTTTCAATGAACAAAATAAACCCAAGTACGCAGTGTTTCGTGCAACGGAGAACAAAAGAATTATGGGCGAATGTGAGGGAAGCGATAAGTCATATTCCTTTAAATTGACAAATGATAATTCAAATATTCATCTGTTTGAATCTGCAATCGACCTTTTGTCTTTTGCCACTCTTGTTAAAATGCAAGGTAAAGATTGGCAAAATATTTCGATGATTTCTCTTGCAGGTGTGTATACGCCTAAAGAAAAAATCGAAGAAAGCAAGATACCGAAAGCACTTGTGACATATCTTAAAACTCATCCTTATATTGAAAAAATATACTTGCATCTTGACAGTGACTATGCCGGAAGATTAGCCACAAAAACATTAAAAATCATTTTACCAACTGAATATCCCAATATTGAAATCGTTGATAACCCTGTTCCGAGAGGAAAAGATGTCAACGATTTTTTGCTTTTAAGTAAAGGTATGAAGCCGGTTGTATCTGAAAGGAGAATACCAAGTGAACGAAGAAAACCTGATAAAGGTATTGCTCGTTGAACCGTTTAGCAAACCGAAGATGATTACAATCGAAAACAATTATCAAGCGATTAGTGAAATTATCTGTGGTGATGTAGACGAATATATGCCGTTTGAAGATGATGTCGCCTTGCTTTGTAACGTTGACGGTAAAATACTTTCTCTTTCTGCAAGTCATACTGTAACTGATACTGAAACAGGCAAAACAGAACTCATATACGGAAGTTTTATCCTTATAGGTGCAAGCGAATTTGATACCGAATATCATTCGTTAGATGATAATTTGATTGATAAATATATGGATTTATTCGGCAAATGAAGCAGCATAATACTATGCTGACTTGTCTTAGCGAGCAGTCCGTTTATACTCCTAATAAGTATAAACAGCTCGTTAGGGGTTGCCCCCCTAATACCCCATAAATACAAACAGAAAGGACAAACATTATGAAAACAATTTTAATATCAACAGTAGCATTTATTATTGGAGGCTTTTCAGGCATTGTTACTATGTGTTTAGTTCAAATCAATCGTGTAAACGGTAATGAAAGATTTGAGGAGGATGACTTTGATGAGGAGAGATATTAAAAAGCAGTTTTGGTTTAATGAGAAAGAAGCCGGTGCACTTGAAGAAAAAGCAAATGCCACCTGCCTTACCGAAGCGGCTTTGGTAAGACTTCTTGTTACAGGATTCATTCCTGTGTCTAAAGACAATGTAAAAATATATAGCCTGACAAAAGAACTGTCGGCTATCGGTAATAATATAAATCAAATTGCAGTTAAGTGTAATTCACTCGGCTTTGCCGAAAAGGAAAGGCTTTTCAAAAAGGTTGATGAGCTTGACAAACTTCAATTTGAACTCGAAACGGAGTTTCTCTCACCAAAGGTTGATGAAAGATGGCGGTAAGTAAAATATGGGCTGTTAAATCAAGACTTGATAAAGTGCTTGACTATGCCGCCAATCCCGATAAAACAGGTTTTACTGAAGATGAATTGAAAGATGTAATTGACTATGCCAAAAACTTTGATAAAACAGACGGCGAAAAATTTGTGACGGGAATTAACTGTAATCCGAGAATAGCATATACACAGTTTCAAAATACAAAAAAAAGATTTAATAAAACTGACGGTATACTTGCTTATCACGGATATATGAGTTATGCAAAAGGTGAAATCACTCCACAAAAAGCACACGATATAGGTGTTGAATATGCAAAGCGTGTTTGGGGAGATAAGTATGAAGTTATTATCACAACTCACTTAAACACAGACTGCTATCACAATCATTTTGTTGTCAATTCGGTTTCTTTTGTTGACGGTAAAAGATGCAGAGAAAAGACTTGGTTTATTCTTCGTCACGAAATAGATAAGATTTGCAAAGAGCATAACTTGTCTGTTGTAGAAAACGGTATAAGAAATTCAGCACCTCAATATCTTACTGCAAAAGAACAAGCAGGAATGCCGACAAGATATAACCTTGCAAAAGAAGCACTTGATGTTGCAATCGAAAACAGTAAGAGTATAAAAGAACTTGAATACAATCTTAAAAAGCTCGGCTACAGTTGTAATTTCAATGTAAATCATAAGTATTGGACGGTGACACCGAAAGGATATGACAGACCTATCAGAACATATAGGCTTGGTGAAAAGTATTCAAAGGAAAATATTTTGAATGCCGTTTTGGAAAATAACAGACCTGTAAAATACAAACCGTTTGTGCAAGGTCAGGTGCAATATAAACTTTCAACGAGAGGTACAAGACTACGCAAGGTCAAAGGACTTCGTGGCTTGTATTTCTATTACCTATATAAACTCGGTTATCTGCCAAAGAATAAGCCGAGAAACATTTCAAGAGTTCATTATCTTTTAAGAGAAGATTTAATGAAACTTGATAAATTATCAAACGAGGCAAGGCTCCTTGAACAGTATGGGATAAATACTGTCGGGGAGCTTTTCTCATATAAATCGAAAGTCGAAAAGGAAATTGAAACATTAACCGAAAACAGAAAGCAACTGCGAAATAAATCAAAAAGAAAGAATTGCTCGAATCTGAATGAGGTTAAAGAGGAAGTATCCGAAATCGGCAAACGGTTAAAAGAATTACGCAAGGAAATTTTGCTCATTGATGATATTGCCGAGCGTTCAAATGAAATTGAAGAAAAATTAGAGCAAGCAGAAATTGATGAGCAAAAGAAATTGCAAAAGGAGGAAAAGTATCGTGAATAACTCAGGCGACGCCGCCGAACAAGTTGTAAGACTGTCACTTGAATGCTTTGAAGTTGTTGCAAAGGTATCGGGAGAAGCTGCAAAGAATATTGCCGTTCTTCTGCTTGCCGCATTAAAACAGGAACAAAAAGCCAAAGGTAAGGCAAGACTTTCAAACCTGATTAAGTCCGGCAAAGAGCTCAAAGTCTTTTCAATTCCTCAAAAGGATTTGAAAAAGTTTACAGAGCAGGCAAAGAGATACGGTGTTTTGTATTCTGTTCTTAAAGACAGAAATGCAAAAGGTAAAAATGTTACCGTTGATATTATTGCCCGTGCCGAGGACGCATCCAAAATTGATAGGATTATCGAAAGATTTAAACTCGGTACGGTTGACAAAGGCTCTATCACCAATGAACTTGAAAAGTCTGTCAGCGAAAAGACAAACAAAAGCAATGAAGAAAAAACAAACGGCGACCTTATCCTTGAGCATATTGAGGCAAAGAGTACGGAGGAAACGGATAAAAACCCCTCTTTATCTCGGACGGAAAAAGACAGTCTGTCCGAGAATTCATCGAAAGCTATCAATGATAAAGATGCTAAGAACAAAAAACAGTCTGTTAAAGAATTGCTTGACGGTTACAAAGATGAGATTAAAGCCGACATAGCAAAAGATATTGCAGACAAATCAAAAACGGTTGCAGATACCGTAGTAAAATCTGCTAAATCAATAAAGGAAAGGTAATTGATATGAGTTACGGTTACAAAAAAGGATATAACCCACAAAAGTATGCCGAAAATCGAAAGGCAGAAAAGGAAAGAACATATCAAATGATTGACGATACGACAATCGAGGTTTCAAGAGGTCCCGATAAGCTGAGAGAATTTCTTGATGTTCAGACAAAGTTTGATATGTATTCGGCGGCAAACACTTTGCTTATCTTTAAGCAAATGCCTAATGCCACACAGCTTAAATCTTTTGATGATTGGAACAAGGACGGCATCCAAGTTCGTCAAAAGCAAAAGAGCATAGCAATTCTTGAACCTGTTGAATATACAAAGAGCGACGGCACACCGGGTCTTGGCTATAATGTCAAAAGAGTGTTTGACCGTTCGCAAACAAATTCAAAAAGAGAGGCAGTTCAAAAGACCGATGATTTGAAACATACTCTCAAAAATTTTGTAAATGCTTCGCCTGTTGAAATTGTTGTAGGCGAAATACCAAATTCAAATCTTGGTGCGTTCTATAACTTTGAGACACAGCAAATTACACTCAATGAAAATCTTACCGATACTAAACAGATTTTTGAGTGCCTTGCTCAAGAGGTTGCTTTTGCTCAACTTGCCGACGGTAAGAAATCATATAGCCGTAGAGACGAAGGATTTAAGGCAGTTTGCCTTGCATATATGATTTGCACCAAATACGGTGTTGATAAAAATGCTTTCGCTATTGAAAGCCTGCCGGATAATTGGAAAAAGGCGGACGCAAAAGATATTCGCCGTGAACTCTCCTCTGTAAATTCTGCATACAAGGAAATTGTCAGCAGAGTTAATGATGAAATCTATCGCCAAAGGCAGGCAAAGAGCAAGGAAATGGAGCGATAATATATGAAAGAAGAACGCTACCATTTAGTTCTTGATGATTTTGAACAAGGCGTAGTTATTCGTGCTCTTAATGATTTACGCACAGATTTAATCAACGATAAAAGAGAAATCGATGCCGTAGATGAAGTGCTGTTAAAGGTTTGCAAAGCACCTACCAAAAAGATAAAGGTGGTAAAGCAGAATGAGGAACGATAACAAAAAGGCAGAAATTATCGCTTTCGCAGTTTTTGTTGTACCTTTGATATATATGGGACTTAAAATTGCACCGTATATGTCAAACGGGTTAATATCAATTCTTAATTGCTTTGGTGAAATATTTGCACAACCGTTTAAAATAACCTTATGTGAGGACAGTTTAAAAGCTGTCCTCATTTTGCTTTTAATCTACGGTATTACTCTGTTGGTGTATTTTTCTTCAAAGAAAAATTACAGGCGTGGCAAAGAACACGGCTCTGCAAAGTGGGGCAAAGCAAAACAGGTCGGCAAAAAGTATATTCAAAAGCCGATAAATCAAAACAAGATATTGACCGATAATGTCGCTATCGGTATGAACTGCAAAAAACACAGGCGAAATCTTAATACTATCATCTGCGGCGGTGCCGGTGCAGGAAAAACAAGATTTTACGCAAAGCCGAATTTAATGCAGTGCAACACCTCTTTTGTTATACCCGACCCAAAGGGCGAAATAGTCAAAGCTGACGGTAATCTGCTTGTAAAGAAAGGCTATGATGTCAAGGTTATTGATTTAATTGATATGGAAAAGAGCTATTGCTACAATCCTTTTGTTTATCTTGAAAATGACAATGACATACAAAAGCTTGTAACCAATCTTTTCAAAAGCACAACACCGAAAGGCTCACAGACTAATGACCCGTTTTGGGATACGGCGGCACAAATGCTTTTGCTTGCTTTAATCTTTTATCTTCACTATGAAGCACCCGAAGAAGAGCAGAATTTTACAATGGTAATGTATATGCTTCGTGCAGGTGCTATTGAAGATGATGAGGACGGCCCGTGCCTTACACCTCTTGACCGTCTGTTCTACAATCTTGAAACTGAGAAGCCCGAACACATAGCAGTTAAGTATTACAAGTCTTATCATTCAGGCTCGTCAAAGACGCTTAAATCAATTCAGATAACCTTAATGTCAAGACTTGAAAAGTTTAATCTTGAAAGCCTTGCAGCTTTAACCAAGACAGATGAACTTGATTTATCAACTATGGGAGAAAAGAAAACAGCCTTGTTTGCCGTTATTCCCGATAACGATACAAGTTTTAATTTTCTTATCTCGATTTTATATACCCAACTGTTTCAACAACTCTTTTATTGTGCCGACAAAAAGCACGGCGGAGCGTTACCGATACCCGTACACTTTCTTATGGATGAATTTGCGAATGTATCATTACCCGATGATTTTGATAAGCTACTCAGCGTAATGCGTTCAAGAAACATTTTCGTATCCATAATACTTCAAAATCTTTCTCAGCTTAAAGCCTTGTTTGAAAAGCAATGGGAAAGTATTGTCGGCAACTGTGACCAATTTCTTTATCTCGGTGGAAATGAGCAGTCAACACACAAATATGTTTCCGAGCAACTCGGCAAGGAAACTATCGACACAAACACATACGCACGAAGTTTTGGCAGAAACGGTAATTATTCTACCAACTATCAAATATCAGGCAGAGAGTTAATGACGCCAGCAGAGGTGCGTATGCTTGATAACCGCTATGCAATTCTCTTTATCCGTGGTGAAAGACCTGTTATCGACCTCAAGTATGATATTCTTAAACATCCGAATTTGAAGTATACAGAGGATGGTGGAGCCAAGCCTTTCATTTACGGTGAAGAAAAATCTTCTGTTGCCTCAATCACTTTTACTTTTATTAAAAGTGATAAAAAGCAAGAAAAAGATGACATTGCCGACGATTATGATTTTGACTTAATTACAAAAGAAGAACTTGAACTGATGTTCAATATTTAGGAGGAAAACTTATGCTTAAATTCAAAACAAAAAAGAGTGATGAAGTTAAAACTTCACCACTCACTAAAAAATCAAATGCTGTTGCAAAGATAACTATGTTTATTGCAACACTTATTGCAACAATGTTCTGCTTCGCCGTTACTGCTTTTGCAGACGATGACCCGCTTACGGTTGTAAACAATCTTTCAACCTTTATTTTCGGACTTATCCGAGCAGTAGGACTTATCATTCTCGCTTGGGGCATTGTTCAGGTAGGTTTGTCGTTTCAAACACACGACCCGTCACAGCGCTCTAACGGATTTCTCACCCTTGCCGGAGGTGTTGTAATTACATTTACAAAAGAAATCCTTAATCTTATTACGGGATAAATTAGTTCAATATGATATCAACGAAGGCGTTTCTCACATAAACACAGGCAGTATAAAACGTTTATTTATATTTCTCCTTTCCGGCAACGGCTGTGCGTTGATGACTTCTTAATTTCTTTCCTTTTATTCTATACTTCAACGAAAAATATTCAAAAATTCAAAAAACTCGCTCGAAAAAGTTTATACTTTTTGGTAAAACTCCCTTGAAAAAGTTTAATTTTATTGTATAATAAGAGTGTATAAAGCAATAATATAAAGGGTGATGGACTTGCTAAAAAGAAAAATTGAACAGGATTTAATTAAATGGAAAAACACTAAAAATCATAAGCCGTTAATTGTTAAAGGCTGCCGTCAGTGCGGCAAAACATACTCTGTAAAGAAATTTGCAGAAGAAAATTATAAATATGTGGTGTATATCAATTTCTTTTCAAATCCTGATTATGTGTCTGTATTTTCCGGCTCATTAGAGGTGGATAATCTCACAATGATGATGTCTGCAGTGTTAGGTCCTAATGTAATGTTTGTGCCGAATGAAACAGTAATCATTTTGGATGAAATTCAGGAATGTCCTGAGGCAAGAACAGCATTGAAATTTTTCAAAACAGATGGTAGATATGATGTTATCGGCACAGGCTCGCTGCTTGGAGTTAAAGGTTATGGTAAAGAACCTAAGTCAGTGCCTGTCGGATATGAAACCGTAATAACTATGTATCCGCTGGATTTTGAAGAATTCTTATGGGCTAACGGAATTAATGAAATGTTGATTGAAAAATTAAAAGAGCATTTGATTGCAAAAACACCTGTTGAAGAGGCTTTGCACAACAGGTATCGCCAATTACTTTTGCAATATGTTGCAGTTGGCGGTATGCCTGATGTTGTTCAGACTTTTGTCGATACAAAGCAGATGAATACTGTTCTTCAAATGCAAAGAGATATTGTCCGTTCTTATGAAGATGATATGGTGAAATACGCAAACTCAAAGGACAAATCATTAATCAAAGAGTGCTTTCAGTCCATACCGAAACAGTTAGCGAAAGAAAATAAAAAGTTTCAGTATTCAGTTATTAAAAAGGGATCAACCGCATCCCGATTTGCGGGTAGCCTTCAATGGATTGAAGATGCGGGAATTATTACAAGATGCTATAATCTTTTTACTACAGAATTGCCGCTTGAAGGTAATGCTAACGAAGACATATTTAAGGTGTACATGGTGGATACAGGCTTGTTTATCAGTATGCTTGAGGACGGTACTCAGTTTGATGTCTTAAGCGGAAATTTATTGGGATATAAAGGCGCAATTTTTGAAAATCTTATGGCAGACTTTTTTACAAAAATGGGTAGAAAACTTTATTATTTTCATAAAGATTCAGGACTTGAAATTGATTTCTTCATAAGATATAAAGGTAAATGTACGCCTATAGAAGTCAAAGCAACTAAAGGAAATACCAAAAGCCTGAAAACTGTTTTAAAAAACACAGAGGTATATCACCTTGACAGTGCAATAAAACTTGGTGATTATAATATAGGTGAAGAGAATAATATTTTAACCTTACCGCTTTATATGGGATTTTTGCTTAATGATTTTTAGATTAGGTACTGTAAAATCCTCAAATAACCAAATATATTACTACAAACAAATCTCAAACGGAAAATCAATACCGTTTGGGATTTTCTATTTTACAAAAGGAGATGAAATTATGTCAGATAACTGGGTAGTACGCAATCTTGAAAACGCTATTGAAACTTGGAACGACAAGTTGACAGAGATATGGGGATTGCTGACCGCTACACCCGAAGAATTTAAAGGCGGTAAAATATGGAATGTCATACTCGATATTAACGGAGCATTGCAGGTAATCGGTACAGCTTTGCTTGTTTTGTTCTTTGTTGTCGGTGTTATGAAAACTTGTGGCTCATTTGCCGAAGTAAAGAAACCCGAACACGCATTAAGACTGTTTATCCGTTTTGCACTTGCGAAAGGTGCAATAACCTACGGACTTGATTTAATGCTTTCATTGTTCAAAATTGTTCAAGGTACAATTTCAACAATAATGACTTCTGCCGGATTCGGACAAGCAAATGAAACAACATTACCGCAAGAAATGATTACGGCTATTGAAAACTGTGATTTCTTTGAAAGTATACCGTTGTGGGCAGTAACACTAATCGGAAGTCTGCTGATAACAGTTTTGTCATTCATTATGATAATGACTGTTTACGGCAGATTTTTTAAGTTGTATATGTATACTGCCATTGCACCGATACCGCTTTCAACATTTGCAGGAGAACCGTCACAGCATGTCGGCAGGTCATTTATTAAAAGTTATTGTGCAGTATGTTTGGAAGGTGCAATTATTGTTCTTGCCTGCGTCATATTCTCATTTTTTGCAGCATCACCGCCGCAAGTTGATACAACTGCACCTGCGGTAACTATGGTGTGGAAATATGTGGGTAAACTCATATTCAATATGCTTGTACTTGTAGGTGCAGTTAAAACATCAGACCGTATTGTACGGGAAATGATGGGACTTTAAGGAGGTAAATAATGCAAATACAAATCAATAAAGAGTTTAGAGATTATCGTGAAAAGGTGTATTTCGGATTGAGTATGCGACAGTTGATATTTTCATTTCTTGCTGTCGGCGTTGCAATAGTATCATATATTTTGCTTAAAGATAAGCTCAGTACCGATACAATATCGTGGCTGTGCATACTGCTTGCCGCACCGTTTTCTGCTTTGGGTTTTGTAACATACCACGGTATGACATTTGAAAAATTTGCTTGGGCGTGGATAAAATCGGAAGTCTTAATTCCCAAAAGGCTTGTTTTTAAAGCGGAAAGCAAAACTCATATTGAGAATAAAGAAATGATTAAACAAAATGAAAAGGAGGTTTTCAAGAATAATGAAAACTCGCAATAAAATGAAAAAACTTGAACAGGAAAAGTTCGTTATACCCAAAACTGTTCAAAATGTTATCCCTATTAAAGCCGTCTACAAAGACGGCATTTTTCTTGTCGGTAAAAATATGTATTCCAAAACATTCCTTTTTACCGATGTTAATTACTATATCGCCTGCGAAAACGAAAAGAATGATTTAATGCGTCAGTATTGGGCAGTTATCAATTCTTTCGGAAACGGTGTTACCGTTAAACTTACAATCAACAACCATAGATTTGATAAGGAAGATTTTGAAAAATCAATTCTTATGCCGTATTACTATGATAACCTTGATGTGTATCGTAAGGAATATAACGAAATGTTGCTTAATAAAGCGGCAACATCCGAGTGTATTGTTCAGGATAAGTATTTTACCGTTACGGCAAACAAAAAGTGCTATGAAGACGCAAGAGCATTTTTTACTCGCATTGAAAAGAACCTGTCAACAAACCTTTTTACACTCGGCAGTAAATGTGAGCCGTTAAATGCAACCGACAGACTTAGGATATTTCATAATTTCTACCGTGCAGGGAGTGAAGAAAACTTCAATCTTGATTTTGAACTTTTGCAAAATCAAGGCTGTGATGTCCGTGACTATATCTCTCCCGATTCAATGGACTTCAACAGCGACTATATGATGATTAACGGTCAGTATTGCAGAACTGTTTTTCTTCGCAATTACGGTACATTTGTTGATGATAATATCATAACCGAGCTCACTTCAATCAATAAAAATTTAATGCTCTCTATTGATTTTATCCCTATTCCCGTTGATGAAGCTAACAAGGATGTAGATAACATTTTGCTTGGCGTTCAATCGGATAAGGCGAACTTCAATCGCCGTCAGGCACAAAACCAAAACTACGGCGCTACCAATTATGACCTTGAGCAAAGAGAAAAGGAAATACTTGAAATCAGAAACGATATGCGTTACCGTGACCAAAGAATTTATGACACGATAATTTCAATGGTGATAACTGCCGATAGTAAGCAGGAACTTGATAACTTAACCGAAAGTATTTTCGCAAAAGCGTCCGAGAACAGCACGGCGCAATTTGCAACACTTCGTTATCAACAGCTTGACGGACTTAATACTGTTTTACCGTTTGGCGTCAAAAGAATTGAATGTTACCGTACGCTCACAACGGAATCACTTGCGTCTTTTATGCCGTTTCACGCTCAAGAGGTCAGTCATCCGGGCGGAGCGTATTACGGTCAAAATGCTATCAGCAACAATATGATATTTGTTAATAGGCATTCGCTTCTTAACGGTAACAGTATCGTACTCGGTGTACCCGGTGGTGGTAAATCATTTATGGTTAAAGAAGATATTGTATCAATCTTTCTTTCAAATCCCGATGCCGATATTGTGATTATCGACCCTGAAAGAGAATACAACGCTCTTGTTAAAGCATTCGGCGGAGAGGTAATTAACATATCTGCAAATTCACCAAACCATATTAACGCTATGGATATGAATGCGAACTATGAAGATGAGGGCAATCCCGTAACTACAAAATCGGAATTTATTATGTCACTATGTGAACAGTTACTCGGTACATCTGCCGACGCTAAAGATAAGTCTATCATTGACAGATGCTGTAAGAATGTTTATGACGGATATATCAAAAACAATTACAGTACACAGCAACCTACTCTTAAAGATTTTAGGGAAGAACTGTTAAAGCAAAAGGAAACCGAGGCACACGATTTGGCACTTGCCATTGAGTTGTTTACAGACGGTTCGCTTAACACTTTTGCACAGCCTACCAATGTTGATATTAACAACAGGCTAATATCATATGACATTCTTGAACTCGGTGATTCGCTTCTGCCTGTAGGTATGCTTATCGTACTTGATAATCTTTTAAACAAGATTACTTCAAACAGAGAGAAAAGACGACAAACATATATCTTTATTGATGAGATGTATTTGCTTTTTGCTCATCAATATACGGCAAAATTCCTTTACCGTATTTGGAAACGAGTGAGAAAATACGGAGCGTTTGCAATCGGCATTACACAGAATGTAGGGGATATGCTTGAAAGCAACACGGCAAGAACTATGGTATCAAATTCCGAGTTCGTTATTATGCTCAATCAAAAGGCAAGTGATGTGCTTGAGCTTTCAAGGCTTCTTGAAATCACGCCTAACCAAACGCAGTATTTTACAAACAAGGACGCAGGTCAAGGTCTTATGAAAATAGGCAGTAACCTTGTGCCGTTTGTAAACAAGTTCCCAAAGGATACACAGCTTTACAAGTTAATGACATCGAAACCGGGAGAGGCTATTTAGCCTCTCTCATTTTTTAGGAGGTATATTATGAAAAAATCTGTTTTTGTTATTCTACTCGTATTCTTCATATCTGCTTTTTCAATAAGTATGTACTTTGTTGTTAAAGAAACTGTTGAAGATAAAAAGCAATATGAAGTATTTGAAAATATTGTTTCATCTGTTCAAGTTGAAGATGACAGTTCTGATTATACAGATGAGAAGCTTAAAAGATATATCGAATTGAATACAGAAAATTCCGACTTTGCAGGTTGGATAAAAATTGACGGTACGCACATAAATTATCCTGTTATGAAAAGCAGTACGCCTGATTACTATTTGCACCGTAATTTTAATAAAGAGTATTCATATTACGGTACACCATATTTAAGTGATAAAAGCGATACGATGAAGCCTACCGACAACATAGTTATCTACGGTCACAATATGCGAGATAACACTATGTTCGGCGATTTGAGTAAACACAAATCAAAAGAGTTTTTTGAAAAGCACAGATACATTCACTTTGATACACTTATCGATTTAGGAAAGTATGAGATTGTATGTGTATTCAAAACCACACCGAGCAAATTCGATTATCAAAATTATACTGCCTTTGATTCTCCCGATGAATTTAATTCGTATATTTCAAAATGCAAAGAAAGCGAATACTACAACACCGATGTGTCTTGCAGTTACGGTGATAAGTTAATAACGCTATCCACTTGCGAATACAGTCAAGAAAACGGCAGGCTTGTAGTAGTTGCCAAAAAGGTGAAGTAATATGAGTGAGATTGAAATCAAAAAGGTTGCCGAGAAAACTCTTAAAACTGCCGACAATCTTGGTATAGCGACAGAAAAGGCAAAAGGGATAGCTTTAAAAGCGAAAGAAAAGGTATCGGAAAATGTCAGTGATAATTCCGAAAGCCCTGTTAATTATGCTATTGATAAAGTTCAGAATAATGCTAAAAGTGTATCGGAGGACGCAATATATCTTTTCAACAAGCAAGGCAAAAAGAGTGTAAACGAAACTGTTAAGAATACAAAAAAGCTCGAACAATCTATTGAAGAAGTTCGAGCAAAAAGAAAGATTAAAAAAGATAAAAGCAAGGTAAATAACCCTGATAAATACACACCCAAAGCACCTGATGATACAGTTAAGACCGATGATGATATTGTATCAAAAAATATACCAAAGAATACTCAAAACAAAGTTCGTAGTGCAAGCAGTATCAAAACAAAAGAAACCGTATCTGCCGTTAAATCAAACCAACCTATCATAAATGTAAGCAAACAATCTACGAAAGACACAGCAAAAGCCATTAACAAATCATCTCAAATAGCTAAAGAAACGGCAAAGCAATCAGCCAAAGGTGTAAAGAAAGCTGCAAGAGCAACTAAAAGAGCCATCAAAGCTATGATTGAAAGCACCAAGGCACTTGTTAATGCGATTATTGCAGGTGGTTGGGCATCTGTTGTCATAATCATTTTAATATGCCTTGTAGCTGCATTATGTTCGTCATTTTACGGTATATTCTTTTCAAGTGAAACATCGCAAAGCGGCATGAACATAACTTCCGTAATTCAGCAAATCAACAATGAATTTGATGACAAGATTGACGAGATTAAATCATCGAGCAGTTTTGACGGAGTAGAAATAATCGGCAGTCGCTCTAATTGGAAAGATGTACTATCTATTTATGCAGTTAAGACTACTACCGATGAAAACAATCCTATGGAAATTGCAACTGTTGACGAAAGCAAAAAATCAATTTTGTCATCAATCTTTTGGGATATGAACGGCATATCAAAATCTGTTGAAACACGGACAGAAACGATAACGAAAGAATCAACTGACAAGCAGGGCAACAAGGTCGAAACTACAGAGCAAATTGAAAAGAAATATCTTGTAATAACCTTATCCGGCAAGAGTGCCGAGGATATGTCGGTTTCTTACTCGTTTAATGATACGCAAAAGAAATATTTAACCGAATTGATGAGTGACAAAAACAACAAGCTTTGGGCGTCACTTATCTACAATATCGGCGGAGTATCGGGTGGTGGCAGTATTGACATTAAAGACCTTGATTTTTCAAACGAAACGGTCAATGACACGCAGAAGAAAATAGTTGCAGTAGCGACAAATTCGGCTAAATACGGTATTTCTGCCCGTTCAGGTTACTGTCAGGCTTGGGTTGCAGATGTATATCAAGCTGTTACAGGTTCAAGAGGTTCTGCTCACTGTGCTTTATGTGCGGCAGATATGTGGGCAGTATCAAACGACTTCTCTCAAATTCCTGTCGGTGCAACTGTTTACGGATATTCGTCAAGCAAATACGGTCATGTCGGTATTTATATCGGCAACGGTATGGTCGCTCACAATATCGGTGAAATAAAAATACAAAGCCTTGAAAGTTGGATTGAAACTTACAAAGGCTTTGCTTGGGGGTGGGAGAATGGTAAGGAGTTAGTGTAGATTATAAGAGAAACCATATGAGCATGGTTTCTCTTAAATATTTAAGTTGATTTCAGTAAAATAGTAGTAACAAATATGTTCTCATTTTCAACATAAGTATAATCCAAATCACCGTTATATTTTTTTACAATTTTCAAAATGCTTTTTATACCAATTCCGTGCCCCTTTTTATCATTTTTTGTTGTGATTGGAAGACCATTTTGGAACAAAGGTTTGTTACTAATTGAATTTTGCATTTTTATAAAAATATAATTTTCATTTCTATAATCAACTTTAATATTAACAAATTTATTTGAACATTTTTTTGTAGCTTCAAAAGCATTTTCAAATAAATTATCAAAAAGAGCCGTGATTTCGCTATCTTTTATAAATGAAAAATCTACATTTCTTATATCTGCGTTGAAGTCAGTATTGTTATTATGACATAGTTGGGCATATCTGCTTACGATAACATTTATTAATTTATTATTACTGTATTTTTTTATTTGTTTTATATCATATCCATCATATATTGAATCAATGTATTCAATTGCTTTTTTGTTATCGTTTTGTAACAATAAACCTTTTATATTTCCAAGACACCTTTTTATATCGTGTATTAAAATATTTGAAGAATCATATTGTTTTTCAAGTTCTGAATAATATTCTTTATTAATATGTATTTTTTGCTTTTCAAGTTCTAGTTCTGTATTTTTTATTAAAACATCGATAATTTTTTCATGAATTATAAAAATAATTATGTTTGATAGTAGCATTATTAGAGAAGAAAAGGTGAAAAGAAAATTAGTTGTTTTGTTTATATCATAATTAAAAGATAAATAGGCATAACTAGAAATTACTAATATTGAGGAAACAGGCATTAAGAAAAGTAATATTGAATATTTGTTAATAACACTTTTATATTTGTCTGTTTTTTTTGAAAATTTTGAAATAATATAAGCTATGATAAAATATAGTATTTTGGTTGCAACTGTTTCTAAAAAAATAATTAATTTGTTATTTTTACATTCTAACAAATCTATTTCAAGTATTGAAGAAAATAGATACATAATTACAACTTCAGTTGTAATCATAATGCCTTCAAGCAAGACTACATCAAATAGTGATCGTTTTAGAGTTGAATTAAAACAAATGAGCACAATAGATAAATTACATATAAAGAAACTGAGAAGGTTTAAATAAGGACTGTTAAAAAGATTTATTATATATTGAATAATAAAAGAAATAAAATAGCAAATAAAAATAATCCATGCTTTTCGTTTTAATTCATATTTGCTTTTGAAATATAAATACGAAATAAACTGTTCAAAAATAAATATAAATAAATAACAAATTGTGCTCATTTATTACCTCCAATAAAACGAAAAAATGATTTTTTGAAACTACCATATTTTCGTTGAGATATATAAACAGTAATTATTTCAGATTCGTTCTTTCTAATATAAACATAGGTTTTGTTAAAATCAATTACATTTTGGAGATTTACAAGAATTCCCTTATAAGAATATTCAAAACTTTCATATTGATTTAATATTGATAACCACTCATCTGCTTTTTTATTAGTCCTAAATGTTCCTCGTTTTGTGTGTATTTGTGATCCGTATTTTAAATTTTCAAAATACAATATATCTTTTGTTTTTATTTGATGCACTTCATCTTCAAAGAGAACACTTAATGATTTGTTTAAATATTTATATTCGATAAGTGCATCATTAAAATTTTCATAAAATCTATTTTTTTCAATAGGCTTTGAGAGATATCTAAAAACGTGAATTCTCATTGCATTATCAAGATAGTTTTGAAATGAAGTTAATACTATAACTATAATATCAGGGTTAAATTCTTTTAATTTTTCAGATAATTTTAATCCGTTAATACCAGGCATTTCTATATCAACAATAGCAATATCATAAGGGTCATTATACGAATAAACAAAATCACCTCTGCTTCGTAAATCTATATTGAATTCGTTTTTGCTTTTGTTTTCTATGTTTTTTAACAATTTATATACTTCTTCTAAAATTTTTTTATTATCATCACAAACAAGAATATTAATCACAAAACCCCTCCTATTGATGTTATTATACATCAATAGAAGGGGTTTGTCATTATTTATTTTGGTTTATTACACATTGAATAATATCATTAATAAGTTTTAATGAGTTATCATCACATAGTTTTAAATTATCTATAATTGATTGAGGTATATCATTTGTTTTTATTGTACCTAGCAAGAACATATCTGGAGTGGTTTCTAATTGAATACATAAATTTGCAAATGTTGTTAAACTCGGAATTGAACGTCCGTTTTCAATATTTGATAAGTAATTGTTAGATAAGTCGGCTTTTTCAGCTAATTCATTTTGTTTATATCCTAATTCGTGTCGTCGTTGTGCAATCCTTTTGCCTAAATATTCAAAGTCAATATACATAATAATCACCTAGTTTTATAGTAACAAGATTGATTAATATTGTTAACAAAGTATAAGTGTAAAATACACTATTAAAACAAAAAATATTGGATATTCAAAAATAAATACACTTATAATTAAAATTCCTATCGTTTCATTGGCGAAAATCAGCACTTTTTCTAAATCGAATATCACTTTGAATATTTTTAATAAAAATAATTAAAAATATAATATTATTTTGTCAAGGAGTGATATATTATGAAAAAAACAAAAAACATTATAAAAAAAATCTCACCAGTAATAGTTGGATGTTTGACATTAGTTTTAACTATTAATGCTAATACAGCAAGTTGTTTTATTCTTAATGAACCTAAAGAACCTAATTTAATTAATAAATTTAAAATATTCAAATAAATGGATAAGTTCTATAAAAAATTTTCATTGTATTTAAGTAGTCATAATTTAATAAAACCTGAGGATTGTGATATATATGAATATGCTATTAAAATTACAATTCATGGCTTATTAAACATTATAACATCAATTTTAATTGGTTTGTTTTATGGCATGGTAAAAGAATGTATGTGTTTACTATTAACAATTTTTGTTTTGAGAAAGTTCACAGGTGGAGTCCATGCATCTAAATATATTTTTTGTTTAATATATTCAACATTAATTATGGCCATATCATTGTCTGTAATTAATACTTTGATGGAATTTTGTAATCCAATATATTTTTTTATGATAGTAATAATGGCAGTAGTTATTTTGTGCTCGTTTTCTCCGGTTGATAATAAAAACAAAAAATTGTCAAAAAAAGAAAAAACATTTTATAAATGTATTTCCATATTTATGTCAGTAATTTTATTGTTTCTAATGTATCTAAGTATTGATATATTGTCCCTATTTTATTCTATGGGTATTGGAGTTATTATAGTTACATTTTTACTTGTAATTGCCCAAATAGTAAATATAAAAGGAGAATATAATGGTAAATAACTTACAAATTTTCAAAGATAATTTTAAATATATGATGAAAAATTGGTGGGATTGGGAAAAAAAAAGCTTTTTGTATGTAGCTGTACGAGTTCCTGCAATTGTTTTGCTTCCAATTGTGACTGCATTTGTACCAAAGGCGATAATAGACTGTATAACAAGTAACGGAACAATGTCAGAAATGGTTTTAATAGTAATAATTTTGTCTTCCGTTTTTGCTGGGTTATCATGGATAGCGCCATACTTATATGAAAAGATTGCTGGTTCGGCTCAAATAATTAGAAAAAGATATATTATTAATTTATTAGAAAAAACCATGAATGTTAATTATTCTTTTTTAGAAAGTTTTGAGGGACGTGAGAGATTAGAATTAGCAAGAAAATTTGTTGACGGAACATTATCTGCAAGTGCTTTTTTTATTAATATATTTGGCCGTTTTATGGTTAATATATTAGGTATAATGTCTTATGTGGTTATATTATATAAAATTGATTTTATTATTATTGTTATTATTTGTAGTACTAGTATTATTGAAGCAATAACTATAGTGTTGTTAGATAAATTCAAATATACAATAATAATGCAAACAAAACAATTTAGTGTTACTAATAATTACTTATTCAACAAATCTTTTAATGTTACTAATGCAAAAGATATCCGAATTTATAATTTTAAGAAAGTATTTTTATCATTGTTAAATTCACTTAATAAAAGACACAATAACTTACTTTCAAAATTTACAAACCAATCAGTAAAAGCAAATATTTTTAGAGGTTTTTTTTCATTTTTGAGGGAGTCAGTTTGCTACATATATTTGTTTAAATTAGTATTAAATAATTCAATTACGCCATCCGATTTTATATTCTATTTTGGTATTGTTACAGGTTTATCTTCATGGTTTTTAGGAATATCAGAAGAATATAAGAATTTAATATCATGTTGTAGAGATTGTCAAAAATATAAAGAATTTATGAATACTGAAGGCAATGAAAATTATTTGCTTGAAGATTGTGGCAGTACAATGTATAAACGCAATAATAATTTACCACCTGAAATTGTATTTGAAAATGTTAGTTTTAAATATAGTGAAACTTCTGATTATGTATTAAAGAATATTAATTTAACAATTAAACCTAACAGTAGCATTGCAGTTGTCGGAGAGAATGGTTCAGGAAAAACAACTTTAATAAAGTTATTAACAGGACTGTATAAACCAACGAAAGGTAATATATTGATTGATAATATAGCTATTAGTGAGGAGAAATATAATCAATGTTCAGATATAATATCTGCAATATTCCAAGATTACTATATTTTTCCTATGACTATTGCTGAAAATGTTTGTTTATGTCAAAAAGAGAAAATTGATTATGTTAAGCTTAGTGATTGTTTAAAAAAAGCAGGAATATATGATAAGATTATGTCATTTGAAAATAATATTTTTACTCAATTAGGGAAAATCTTATTTGAGAATGCTATAGAATTATCAGGAGGCGAAACTCAACGAATTTTGCTGGCAAGGGCATTATATAGAGATGCACCTATAATAGTGTTTGATGAACCAACAGCTGCTTTGGACGCTATAGCCGAAGATAATTTATATAGAAACTTTAACGAAATTTCTAAAAATAAAACAGTATTGTTTATTTCACATAGATTGTCTTCTACAAAATTCTGTGATCAAATAATATACTTATCTAATGGAACTATAGTTGAACAAGGGACACATCAGGAATTGATGCAACTTAAAGGTAAGTATTTTCAACAATATATGCTTCAGAGTTATTATTATAAAGAAAAAAATGTTGGTGTAAATTATGATGAATAAAATTAAAAATGTAATTAGTCTGATTAAAAATTTTTCTCCATATTTAATTACTGTTGGCATACTAAAAACAATTATAATTGCATTGTTGTCTTTTATAAATATTATATTTATGAGTAAGTTAGTGGATATATTAATTTATAATTGTAATGAAGAAAATAAAATAATTGTTTTTTATACCATTATAATTGTATCTATTGTAAATGCTATTCTTTTAGTGTGTTCAAAAATACTAGAAGATGTTTTTGAAAAAAAGAAAATACAATTGCAAATGGAAGAAAAGAAAAAAATAATAGATAGTCTGTGTACTATGGATTATGAAATTTTAGAGCAAAATATTACATATAATTATATTCAAAAATATAAGGATGCTATTGATAGATATAAAACGGTATTTGGGTATCTAATTGATATTTTAATAGATTTGTTTTATGGAATATTAACTATTGTTCTCTCTACAGTTTTGGTTTTCCCATTGTTTATAAATACTAGAAATGTTAATGATTCATTTTTTGCATCTAATTGGTTTACATTAATAATAACTTTTGTAATTGTTGTTGCAGTGTTAATGGTGTTTTTTATTAGCCAAGTGTTAAGTCGAAAATGGAATAAATATACAGATGAAAATGTGAAATTAAATAAATTATTAGTATATTTTTCTGATTTAGTTACAAATTATAAAGTTGGGAAGGATATAAGAATTTTTAATAGTTCTAAATTTATAAAAGATTATGCTACAAGTGAACTTATAACAAAGGGTACTAAATTACAAAAAGATATCGCTAATTCGAGTGCTAAGTCAAGTTCAGTTATAGCTGTTATTGGTGGAATAATTGGATGTGGAGTGTATTTATTTATTGGTATTAGGGGAATGTTAAATTTATTTAGTATAGGTAAAGTAGTTCTTTATACTGGAATATTTATGAAAATCGTTAATACAGCAATTAAAACAGCTTCATCTTGTGGGAAATTAATAACAGCAGTAAAACCTATAGAAACTTATAATTATTTGGTTTCAGATGAAAATCAAAAAAAATATGGAACAATTGAACTTGATGATAAAAAAAATATAGAAATTGTATTTGAAAATGTAAGTTTTAAATATGATAAAGATGCAGATTATGTATTGAAAAATATTAATTTAGTAATTCATTCAAATGAAAAAATTGCAATTGTAGGGAAAAATGGTTCAGGAAAAACAACACTTATAAAATTATTGTGCGGTTTGTACAATGTTGATCAAGGACGCATACTTATTAATGGTATAGATTTAAAAGATTTGAGTAAATCGTCATACTTAAAAATATTTTCAACTGTTTTTCAAGATTTTTCAATATTTTCACTCCCATTGTATGAAAATATATGTGCTGATTCTAATTATGATTTAAAAAGGCTTATTGAGTGTTTAAATTATACAGATATGTATTTAATGGTTAAAAATATGCCGGACATGGAAAAAACACATATTTATAAACATATTAATGAGGATGGCGTAGAAATATCAGGAGGAGAGGCTCAAAAAATAGCAATTGCACGAGCTTTTTATAAGGATGCTCCTGTAATGATTTTCGATGAACCAACAGCTGCATTAGATCCAGCTACAGAAATGGAAATATATAAAAATTTTAACAAAATAATCAATGACAGAACAACAATCTATATTTCTCACCGTTTATCATCATGTGTTTTCTGTGAGCGAATAATTGTTTTAGATAATGGGACAATTATAGAAGAGGGACAACATAGTGAACTATTAAATAAATCAAAAGGAATTTATAAAGAACTGTGGGAAACTCAAGCAAAATATTATACATAGTAAAACTAAGTATAATAGTTGATACTGTTATGATATTGGTACATAGTATATATTGATATACGGAAAGGTGAAAATGATAAAAAAACTTCCATTTAATAATAATTCTTTAATAAAAACATATCCATATTTTGCGGATTATTTAGGAATTCTTGATGGCTGTAATATAAATACTGATGAATTTATAATTAATAATTTTTTATCGATGAATTATATTCCAGTTACGGGTCAAGTGAATTTTTCAAAAAAGACAAGTTTAAAAAATTTATTTATAATAGAAAATTTTGATGTAGAATCATCAAATATTATTGCATTTATAAAAGAAAATATTAATCAAAATAGATATGTAATCATTTTACTTAATGATAATAATTTTGAAAGAAAAATGGAACATCCTTTAGGAATACATAGTTGGCTAGTTTATGGCTATAATGACGCAGAAAAAATATTTAATGTATGTGGATATATTATAGAAAATGGTTGTAATATTTATAAGAAAATAGAACTGAGATATGATGAATTGAGAAAATCATATCCAAAACATTTAACATATATTGAAAAAAACAGAATATCATCAAATCAAACATGTGAAGTTCCAAATAATATTATTGAAAAAAACAATAAAAACATACCAAAAAAGGTTTCTGTTTGCTTTAATTTATTGATTAAAAATACTTTAATTTTATTAATGTTAAGAATTCATAATTGTTTTTTTTCTAAAATGAAAATTAAACCTTATAAAAGAAATTTTTTAGATTTAAGGGATCTTAGAATTTTTTATGAACATTCAATTGCTGTTGATTTATATTTAAAATATAATGAATTTGATTCATTATATGAATCAAATGAAAACATTAAACTAACTCAAAATAATTTAATTATTGCAACAAAATTTAGACTTTTGAAAAACAAATTAAATAAAAAAGATTATTCTAAAAAAATAAATAATAATTTGAAAAAAATTAATAAAAATCAAATATTAATAGCAAAAAAATTACTAAGTTCTCATAAAAATGAGGTGAAATATGAAGAAATTTCTTAAGTTTATAAAAGAAGCAATTTCGTTCTATATTTTTTTAGTATATGTATATTTTTATGTCCTTTTTAAAAAGTTCTAATGATTAATAAATATAATTGTAAAGGTGGTGATTATTCATGAAATATCGTAAATTAAACCCATCAGATATTGAAGAATTTATTCAACTTCGTATTAAACAAATTGTTGAAGAGGGTTCAAAAGTTAATATAGATGTTATTAAGAATTCAAAATTATATATTGAATCAGGAATAAAAAATGGCGAGTTTCTTTCATGGGTTGCATTAGATAAAAATAAAATTATTGCAACTAGTGCTTTATCTATTGTAAGTGTTGTTCCATTTGGCAGTAATAAAAATGGGAAAATAGGAATACTTAGTTGTATGTATTGTGAACCAAAATATCGTCGAATGGGAATTGCAAGTGAACTATTAAAAAAAATTACTGTTGAAGCTAGAGAGAATGCCTGTTATTCGATTCAAGTTACTGGATCAAATGTTGGGGTCTTGTTGTATGATGATTTTGGATTTAATGGAAACAAGAACTTTAGACAATTAGTATTGTAGAAAGGGAAAACATAATGAATAGAATATTTAGGATACGAGAATCTGAACATTATGATTATCCTCAACTTTCAATATTTGAAGATTATAATGATGACGATTCACTTATTATTGATGCTGTTGATAAAGATGTTGATGATAGACCGAGCGTAATGTACATACATATTCCTTTTTGTAAAAACTTCTGTGTGTTTTGCAATTATTATAAGGTCTTACCAAAAAACTTTGATACGGATTATTATAAAAAATCTTTAATTAAAGAAATTAATTATTATGCGAAACTATTGCCGATGCAAAAAAAGGTGATTTCGGCAATACATTTTGGTGGGGGCACGCCATCATTGTTGCCGATTTCTTTTTATGAAGAAATTTTCAATGAAATAAAAAAAGATTTCTTTTTATTAAATGATTGTTTAATTTCATTCGAGGGTAATATTAAAGATTTTTCCGATGAACAATATCTTAAAGAATTGAAAAATTTAGGCGTAAATAGAATAAGTTTCGGAGTTCAAAGTTTTGATGAAAATATAAGGAACTTATATTTTTTACCAGATAAAAAATTAATCTACAAATCAATAGAAAATGCCAATAAAAATAATTTGTATGATTATAATGTTGATTTAATGTATAATTTTCCGGAACAAAATCCAGATATGATAATTTCTGATATTGAAAAATGTTTTGAATTAGATGTGAATTGTATTGATTTATATGCACTTAATGTTTTTCCTCATACAGCTATGGAAAGATATTTAAGAAAAAACAATACGATAGATAATTTTAGAAATAATGAGACTCTTATTAAATATCAAAAAATTTATCAATATATAGCTAAATCTGATATTAATTTGGTTATGTCTAATACTATTTCAAAACATTCAAAGGAACCGAATAAATATTTAAAATATCATTTAGGAAATAATGAAAAAAATAGCACGACTATAATTGGAGTTGGTCCATCTTCAAGAGGATATATTTCGGGAGTAGTTTATAAAAATTATTCCAATTTGTCTGATTATTGTAATAATATAACGAATAATTCTTGTGGGCGACATCTCATGAAATTATTAACTGATAACGAGAAAGAAAATAGGCTGCTTGTTATGTTTCCCAATTTTACTTTTCTTCCTAAGAAAAATTTGCAAATATCTGAACATAATAAAATAATATTAAACGAGTTAATAAAACAAAGCATAGTTCTTGAAAATGACGAAAATTATTACATAAGTAAAGAAAACTGTTTTTGGGCAGGCAACATATCTAATTTGTTTTATTCAGATAAACAAAGTCAAAAAATGAACAGAACAACAATTAGAAATTTTAAAGAAAAATTAAATATGTATAACCAAGATAAAATGATTATTTTGGATAATATATAGCATTGGGAAGGTGGTAAAATTGATTTAAATATAATTTTTTAAAGACCAATAATATTGTTTAAGGAGAATAAAAATGAATACAAAAAATAAAATTAGAGAATTTATTTTAAATGAGGTACTTTCTGATTCAACCATAGCTATTGATGATGATCAAATGTTACTAACAGATGGAATATTAGATTCCTTATCTATCATTAGAATACTCACATATATTGAAAGTGAATTTGATGTTGATATTTCATCAAATGATATTAACATTGATGATTTTGAAACGATTAACAGTATGGCACTAATGATTAATAGATTCTCATCTAGAGGTTAAGGTTAAGATTATGATAAAGAAAAACATTAAATTACCAATAAAGTTAAATGAATACCAGTTGGATCTTTTTAAGAAGAAAATCTATTTTATTTTTTCAAATATAACAGATTTTAGATGTGTTGTTGACGGAGAAAAAACATGTGATGAAGTTGAATTGTATTTAACTGAAAATGTTGACGATGAAATTCTTGAAAAAAAGATAAATAAAATTATAGAAACAGATATTAAGGGAAGACGTTTTTTCCCAGATAAAGTTATTTGGAAGAATGATGGAATTAATCAAATAAACGCAAATAAAAACATATATAGTGAATTGATTAGAAATGGATATATATATGAGGTTGGTGAAGGACAAGTTACTTTGGGTGCTTTATTTATACATTTAATAGAATATTTGGATAAAAAAATATCCAATATATCTATTAATGAATTGAATGCTATTGAGTATCAATATCCAACTTTAATTCCTGTAAGTGTTATTGAAAAAAGTGGATATTATACATCATTTCCGCAGTTGAATATGTTTGTTTCGTGTTTGCATAACGATATAGATAATTATATTGATTTTCAAAGGGCATACAAAAAAAATAATAAATTGCCGGAGGATACACTTGTAAATTATACAAAAGGTGTCAAATACGCTTTGCCACCAACCATGTGTTATCATACATATAACCAATTTGAAGGTGACTTGTTTAAAAAAAATGAACATAGAGTTTATACATCAAAGGGCAAGTCATTTAGGTATGAAACAAAGTATTGTAAAACATTAGAACGACTTGTAGATTTTACTATCAGAGAGACAGTTTTTATGGGGGATTTTGATTTCGTTATAAAATCTCGAGAAAAATTTATGAATTCTATGTTTTCATTAATGAAAAATCTAGAAATAACTTGTTATTGTTCGAATTCAAATGATCCTTTTTTTACTGATGAAAAAATGAATGAAAAAATCGCATTTCAAAATGTCTTAAAGTCAAAGTATGAGCTGCGTGTATTTATTGATAATGATAACACAATTGCTGTTGGTTCTTTTAATTATCATCATGATTTTATTAGTAAAGCTTACGATTTGCACTATGATAGTGAGCATATTAGAACTGGCTGTACAGGAATTGGACTTGAACGATTAGCTTATGCTTTTGTATGTCAGCATGGTACGAATATTTCTAAGTGGCCAAGAGAAGTGAAAGAATATATGGAAAAATATTATAAAAAATAGGATAAGGAAGAAGGATACTTTGCAGGAATTTAATAAAGAATGGGCTGAGAAATTTTTTTACAATTGTAAAAAAATTTCAGTTATTGGAAATGCACATAATGCTATTGAATCAAAAATTGGAAAAATTATTGATTCAAGTGATATCGTTTGCAGATTTAATGGTTTTAATACTGACGGTTTTGAAGAATATATCGGAAGCAAAACAGATCTTTATGTTACTAATTTGATTTATGATCCATCACCTTTTATTGTTAATAAAGACGAATTAAAATTAGTCTTAATTTCTAGACCTTTTTCAATAAAACATTATTATAATGTTGCGTTAGGTGAGATGATGAAAAATTTGAAATGTTTAGATGGTTTAGAAATTGTATGTATTTCTAATGAGGATTTTGAAACATTGTATAAATGGCTTGACATACCATTAGACGATAAAAGTGGAAAGAATCCTTCTTCTGGATTAGTTTTAATATATTTATTAAGTAAATATTTAGAAGATGTTGAATTTGTTATAAGTGGTTTTGAATTTTTTGACGGAAATAAAAATTTACATTATTTTGATGAAAAAATTGTAACCGAAGAACTAAAGTATTATCATGAGCCAAACAAAGAAAAAGAGGCATTCCTTCGTTGTCTGAAAGGAAAAAATGTCTTTTTTGCCGATGAAACTTATAATACTTTATTTAATGAATAAATTTACGGAGATAAATATCAATGAATTTTGAATTAACAGATATGCAAAAAACATTAATCCAATCCATTATCGAATTTTCAAGAGATGAAATAAAAATTGATGATTTTAAAAATAATTGGAAAAAATGTTCCGAATACGGAATGTTTAAATTACTTTTACCTCAAAAGTATGGTGGATTTGATCTTACACCACTGGACATTATGTTAATAACAGAAGCGTTTGGATATGGATGTCAAGATAATGGTTTTAGTTTTTCTATTAATAATCATTTGTTTGCTTGTATGATTTCAATTTTACTTTATGGAACCGATGAGCAAAAAGAAAAATATTTAGTATTGTTAGGGGAAGGTAAAAAAATCGGTTCTCAAGCTATTACAGAAGAATGTTCTGGGTCTAATGTGTTTAATATGAATACTATTGCTAAGAAAACAGATGATGGATATATTTTAAATGGAAGTAAAGTTTTCATTTCAAATGCACCAATAGCAGATGTATTTATTGTTTATGCTAAATTAATTAATAACTCAAAAGAATCTATATGTTCATTTATCGTTGAAAGAAATTTTGATGGGGTGAAAATAGGACCTGAAATAAAAAAAGCTGGCTTGAAATCGTGTCCAATGGGAGAACTTGAACTTTGTAATTGTTTTGTTCCTATGGATAATATTTTAGGAAGTGAAAATAATGGTTGTTTTGTGTTTAATTCAACCATGGAGTATGAAAGAAGTTATATGTCTGCAGCTAATTTAGGTATTATGAAACGAATTTTAGAAAATTGCGAGAAATTTGTTAAAGTTAAAAGAAATTCAGGTAAAAAATTAATTGAATATCAATCTATTTCAAATAGAATAGCTGATAGTAAGGTAAGTGTAGAATTATCAGAATTGTTGTTGTACAAAATAGGATGGTTGAAAAGTAATAATAAGAATGCTTATTATGAATCGTCTATAGCGAAATTATATGTTTCAGAATCATATAAAAAATTGTGCATGGATGCAATGAATATTCATGGTGCTTACGGTTATTCTTTAGAATCAAATTATCCTAAAGAACTTAATGATGCGGTGGGTTCGTGTATCTATTCTGGAACTTCTGACATACAACGAAATATAATTGCGAGTTTATGAAGTATGAAAAAAATAATTCTTTGTGTAAAATTAGTAAAAATAATAAATGAAGATAATTCTATTTCATATATTGTAAATCCATATGATTATTGTTCAATAAATTTGGCAATAGTTTTGAAAAAGAGATACAATATTCCGATTATTGCTTTAACTTTAGGTGCAAAAAAACATGAGAGTGCATTAAAAGAACTAATTACATATGGAATAGATGAAATTGTGCTTGTTAGTGATAAAAATTTTATAGGCTCAGATACTTTAGCCACTAGTTATATTCTTTCCAAAACTATTCAAAGAATAAATGATGTATTGATAGTTATTTGTGGAAATAAATCCTATGATGGTGGTACAGAACAGGTGCCAATTGAGTTAGCAGAAAAGTTGGAATTTCCGATATTAACTCATGTTTTAGATGTTGAGAATATTGATTTCAATCAAAAATTTATATATGTCAAAAAACAATATAGTGAATCAAATATTGGTTTGTTTTCTTCAAAATTACCCTGTGTCATGAGTATTAATTCAAATTGTTATCATCAGAAATTATCAAAAACTATTTCGGGTATTTTAAAGATGGATAATTATATTATTAAAATTTTGTCAGGTGAAGATTTAAATATTGATTATAGTTGCTGCGGTGAAATGGGTTCACCTACAAAGGTAATCAAGACTGAGAGAACAAGGATAAATAGTACTCAAAGTAAAATATGTTTTGATAATATACATAATTCTATGCAATATTTAAGTGAAATATTAAATGAAAAAAACAAAGATAAATAAAGATATGCTTGATACATTAAAAAATTTGAATAATAAAATAATTATATATATTGAATTGGAAAACGGTTGTATCTCTTCTAAATCAGAAGAATTGTTGAATATAGCAAATGATTTAGCCAATGAAAATAATATGAAAGTGATTTCTGTGCTAATATCTAGCCAATTATATAAACAAATCAATATTAGTTCCGATTATTGTTTATATATAAACAATAATATACAAGACTTTGACAATAGAACAAGAGCAGAAGTCCTTTCAAAAGTTATTAGTTATGTAAAACCAGAAATAGTATTATTTTCTAATAGTTTTAATAGCAAGATAATTGCACCTTATGTTGCTTCAATGTTAAATCTTGGCTTGACATCTGGATGTATAAAACTTATTGTTAATAAAAATACTGGCCGTTTGGAACAAACAAGACCTGCATTTGATCATAACATTTTAGCTACGATTGTGACACCTAATCAAGATGTACAAATCTGTACAGTAAATACAAAAATGTTTTCTCAAAAAATTCATTCTATTCAGAAAACATTTTCCGTTCCAAATTTTTTTTATTGTAAAATACCAATCAAAGAAAACAGATTATTGAATTTTGAAAAATCAATTGAAACAAAAATGGAAAATGATATAGAAAATTATAAAATTATATTCTGTATTGGAGCTGGTGTGAAAAGTGTAGATTATATAAAAAAAGTAAAATTTATTGCAAAATTCTATAATGCAGCGGTTGGTGCAACCAGAAAAATTGTTGAAAACGGTTGGATGAAAAACGAATATCAGATTGGTTATTCTGGAAAACAGGTGTCACCAGATATTTATATTACATTAGGTGTTTCGGGTTCAATAAATCATATGTTGGGATTAAATAATGCAAAAAAAATAATTGCTATCAATAATAATAGTAATGCTGAAATATTCAAATTCAGTAATATAGATATAATTGTAGATGTTAATGAATTTATTGATAGTCTATACAACTATTGTAAAAGTCAGGAAAATTAATTATGAATAGTTCAAAATTATATAATAAATTAAAAAAAGATTTTTTTATTATTGCAGGACCTTGTGTAATTGAAAACGAAAAAAATGCTTTGGAGATTGCTGAAAAATTAAAAAAAATATCAGAAGAACTGAATATTGAAATTATTTTTAAAGCATCATTTGATAAAGCAAATAGATCTTCTATAAATTCATTTAGAGGATTAGGTATCGATAAGGGTCTCGACATTCTTTCAAAAGTGAAGACAACTTATGATTTGAATATTACTACTGATGTTCATGAACCAAATCAAGTTAATAAGGTTTCTGATATAGTAGACATTATTCAAATTCCAGCGTTATTATGTAGACAAACAGATTTAATACTAGCAGCGGCTAAATCTCAAAAAATTGTAAATATAAAAAAAGGACAATTTATGTCTCCATATGAAATTAAATACGCAGTTCAAAAGGCTTATACATTAAATAATAAAGTAATGATTACTGAGCGAGGGACTTCATTTGGATATAATAGATTAGTTGTTGATATGAGTGGGATAGTAGAGATGAAAAACTTGAATGTTCCATTAATTTTTGATGCTACTCATAGTGTTCAATTGCCTGGAAGCAATGAGGGTTCTTCAGGAGGAAACGTTAAATATGTTAAGGAATTAGCCAAAGCGGCAACTGCTATTGGTATTAGTGGTGTTTTTTTTGAGACACACATACATCCAGATGATGCGTTATCTGATTCAAAGTGCATGATTAATATAACAGATTTAAAACAAAATCTTATTGATTTAATAAATATTAATAAATTAGTAAAGGGAGAGTTTAATTGAATTGTCAAGAGGAAGTTATTAGAAAACTAGATGATGAAGTAAAGGCAATACAAACTTATAAAGAATATTTAGTTAATAATTTCAATGAACTATCTAATTTTTTTGATAAAATATCTGTCTGTGAAGGTAATATTGTTACAATAGGGGTTGGGAAATCAGAAATTATTGCAAAAAAAACGGCGGCGACAATGAATAGTTTAGGCGTTCCAGCATTTAATCTAAATGTATTAGATGCTTTGCATGGTGAATTAAATAGAATTAATACAAAAGATTTTCCTTTGTTTTTTAGTAAGAATGGAGAAACTTCGGAAATAATTTCAATTATGAAAATATTGAAGGAACGAGAAATTTTAATGTTTTCTATAACTTCAAATAAAAAATCAACTATTAACAATTTATCATGTTGCAATATTTACATACCAATTGAAAAGGAAATTGATGATTTAAATTTAGCTCCAACCATTAGTACCAGTATGCATATGATGATGGGAGATATTATAGCGACAATCTTATCTAAAAATAAAAAGTTTACCAAAAAAGATTTCTATAGTTCGCATCCATCTGGATATTTAGGAACAATGCTTTTGAAAAAGAATTTTCAATAAATAAAGAGGAAATATATATAATGAAAAGATTTTTAGTTGTTATTCCGGCGAGATTGGACTCTAGTAGATTTCCTAATAAAATGATTAAAAAAATTAATGGCGATTATACTTTAATTCAACAAGTATATTTCAATGCTATTAAGTCAAAATTTGCAGATGATGTTTTTGTAGCCACTGATAGCGAGGAAATAAGTAATTTAATTAAAGACATTAATGGGAAAGTGTTCTTTTCTAATAAAAAACATAAAAATGGAACCTCAAGAGTTTCAGAAATATTAAATTTTTATGATTATGACTACATAATTAATTTACAGGGAGATGAACCATTAGTTTATTCAGATATAATTGATGAAGTCATTAAAGAAATAAGTAATGGAAAAGAAAGTGTAGTTACAGCTTATTATGAAACTAATGATAATCGAATTCTGAATGATTATAATTCTGTAAAATTAGTTACAAATAAAAGCGGATATGCAATGTATTTCTCGAGAAGTAATATTCCGTACGATATAAAAAAAGTTAATTATAAAGGGAAAATTCATATAGGAATTTATGCTTATACAAAAGATATACTGTTAAAATATAAAGAATATAGTGGAAGCTTATTATCAAATATTGAGTCGCTAGAACAATTAGATTTTTTATATAATGAAATTAAAATTAAAGCTATTCCAATTATTTCTCAACATGATATTATTAGTGTTAATAATGAAGAAGATTTGAAGTTAATTAAATCTGCTTATGATTATGCTTATAAAAAACATTTTGGACAAAAAAGAATAAGTGGAGATGATTATATAACTCATCCACTTAATGTTGCATGGATTTTAACAGAGATAAATGCTGATGCTTATGCTATATCTGCAGCATTACTTCATGATACAATTGAGGATTCTGATAGTACTAAAGAGGGTATTGAAGCACATTTTGGTAGTACTGTTGCATTGTTAGTAGATGGTGTAACTAAGATTAATAAAATTAAATTTAGTAGTGAAACAGAACAAATAGCTGCTAATCAAAGAAAAATTTTAGTAGGTTTATCCGAAGATGTTAGAGTAATAATTATAAAATTAGCAGATAGATTACATAATATGAGAACTTTATATGTAATGAGTGAAGAAAAGCAAAAAAGAAAGGCAAAAGAAACATTAGAAATATTAACTCCAATTGCTCATAGAATTGGTATATATAAAATTAAATCAGAACTTGAGGATTTATCTTTAAGATATTTAAAACCTGATGCTTATTATGATGTTGTAGAAAAATTAAATATTAAGAAAACTGCTAGGGATGAAGCAGTTAATAAAATGATGAGTGAAGTATCAGAATTATTGACAGAACATAATATAGTTCATGAAATAAAAGGTAGAAGTAAGAGTATATATAGTATTTATCA
>OIYV01000181.1_pt1 | contig 42500 bp, 57 predicted proteins | sample 1588251 | NCBI WGS metagenome assembly OIYV01 (sample SAMN03283282) | human gut metagenome | biome: human-associated habitat; material: feces | host: Homo sapiens | place: Peru | collected 2012
CCTCTGTATCTTCATTATAAGACATTATAGGTAAGTCTTGCTCATACAAGTCTGCTGCTCCTTGTGCAGCTTCTTCTATTTTCTTTTCGTCAATCATGTTCATCCTTTGTTTAAATAGTTGAAGAATGTCAGACGTGCGTCCGCAAGCGTCTGCTTGTTGAACTCGCTCATCGGGAGCACCGGTATTCCGTCCAGAGACAAACAAAGCATGTTGTCGAACTCCCTAACCTGGATGCGTCTTTCAGCTTCCTTCATAGTTGCCAGTCGCTTGCTGTCCTTTCGCTCCTGCTCCCACTTGGCGGTAAGCTGCTTCGCTTTTTCGTAGGCATTCATCATAGGGCAATCCTCCAGACTTTTTTAATCTCGCTGCCCTCGAAAACCTTGCGGTTGTCGATTCTGCGGAACTTGACCTTAATCTTTCCAGCCTGCAACCATCTGCGCAGGGTGTTGCGATGGATGCCCAGTACCTTGCAGGTCTCTGTCATTGTGTATCTGCCTGCATCAGCTACCTTTGGTTCTTCGTTCGTCATACTAAGCCCTCCAAAAGATTAAAGTTAGTAACATGGTGACAAATACCAGGGATAACACTTCGTCACTTGTGATAATCTCGATAAACTTCTTCATACGCTCTGAATGTTTAAATTGGTTCGACTTGATTACTTGCGCACGGCTGCACGTCTCTTCTTTGGTGTAATCACTCCAGCCTTGATAAGACATACACGCACGTTCTGCTGGGTGCAACCAACATGCTGCGACACTGCGAGCATTATTCTGCTGTCCGATGTCTCGGCAGGTGCCTTTGCTCGGAAATCTGCAAACATCGCTATGATGTTTTTCTTTCGTTCGTCCTGCTGCTTCTGCAACGGTGTTCGAAAATCGTAATTGAAATTTTCTCCCATTTTTATTTGTATTTTAAATTATTTTCTTTATCTTTGCAAATGAGTTTTTAAACTCGTTCTGTAATTCGGTTGCAAAAATACAATAAAATATTTATATCCACAAACATTTGTGTTTATATTTATAAATTGTTTACTTTAGTTTTAATTTATTTAGAATTAACTATGACTGGTGAAGAAATGAAAACATATTTGAGGCAGAGAGGGTTATCTCTTGCTTCTGTTGCTGAAGAACTGGGCACAAGCCCACAAAATCTGAATGGCAAGTTAAAGGCTAAAAGTCTGAAATCGGACTTTATATCTGCAATAAAGGCAATCATCGACAGATGCGCCCCTCCCCTACCAGCCGAGATGGAAGAGGCTGTCATGGGATCAAATATCAATGGCTCGAACAGTTCCAACGTTTCCCAGTCAATAGGTAGTGATGCTGCCTTGGCTGCTGAAAACAAGCTGCTGCGAGAACAGAATGAGTTCCTGCAAAGTCAAGTAAAAACGTTGCTTGCCATTGTCGGGAAGAGATAACAAAATAACTCAATTATAATTAATATGAAAGATGAGGATTTCATTGAGCGGAAGGAGAAGGTTCTTCTTGCCGCCCTCGGGAAAAGCTGGCTATGGAAAGCCAGCAGGTTGATAATAGGTATCATCCCTCCAGTGGGTGCGCTTGTAATGCTGATTCACTGTTCCCTGCTCTCGTTCGGCTATCGTGTAAAGCTCACGGAGTGGATATTCGACTGCTCGCTGTTCGGGTTCATCGCCTGGATCATCGTCAGCCTAGCCTATGGCTTCTGCTGGGTGCATCGAGCGTTCGCTACCTACGGAGTGCTGATCTCCTTCTGCATCGACTTCCAGCGTTCCTTCGGGTTCGGTGTCTTGCGCCATCCGCTGCACCTGCTGATGGTCGCCCTAGGGCTGCTGCTCTTCTTCGTCTTCATCAAGAAAAAGGCTTGGAATGAGTTCTACGATAGAAATATTAATCATTTAAACAATTAGGCTATATGAAAAAGATAATAATTTTATTCGTGCTTGCGCTTGCGTGCGTGGGTGTGCGTGCGCAAACACTTCTTTCAAGGAGTTTCGAGCTATCACCATCGGTTAGCTATACTGTGTTTGAACCTAAAAAAGATACCGTTTATTATTGCAGGATAGTACGTGTTGTCACTACAAAAGTTACGGATAGCTTCTATCTAAAATTTGACGGATGGAACAAACTTGTTGGTGCGTTGAATTTTATGCTGTCGCTTGAGGGACAGGAAAAAGGGAGAAAATACCAAATCGGCTCTTCATTGAACAAGAATACCGTAACGACTGGAAAGCAGGATGGGTTTCTCTTTATACCTTCGGAAGAAGGACTGACTATCTCCAACGGTGACGAGGTTCCTAGTCAATTCGCCTTTTATAGTTATTCTGATATAGCTTACATCCTCAAAGGTTTAAATATCGAAGCTAGGTTGAAAAAGCAAAAGAAACGTGATGCTCGGAACAGTAGCGATATAGACGATGCCTACAAATATTGATTACCTTCTCACCTACGAGGAATACCTGCCAGTGCTCACCCCTTCCGAGGTGGATGGACTGCTGGCTTCTCGCCCCTCGCTGGCTCAGTTGCAGGACTGGTCACAAAGATTGAATAACCATCGGGCAAGGCTGGATAGCGTTTTCAGTCGTGCCTACAAAAAGTTAAATGAATAATATGGAAGATAAAAATCTGATGTCCGCTGATGTGGATATAGCCGTGCGCTTCTTTGATGCCCTCGACCGATTGAAGGCTGACGGCTGCATAGGCGGTCTTAAGGCGATAACGGACCGGTACGGTCTCAACCGCTGGAACGCCATATCCCTTCGAGACAAGCCTGCCGAGTGCTACGGTCGCTTCCGTCCGTCCTGGGTTCAGTTCCTGGTCCGTGATTACCATGTCAACCCATACTGGCTGCTCCTTGGAGAAGGTGATTTCTATTCGGCTGGTTTCAATGCTGAAATAGTAAAAAAACTGCAAGCCGCCTGCAAAAGCAAGAAGAAGCCTGCGTAACTTTCATATTCTCAACTCGTTGCAAATACTTCTTGTATTTTTGCCATAAATTGAGGATATTTAATACTTTCGCCCTTTCCCTGCTGGGCTTGGGCTAGTTAATAACCAATCGCAGCCGCTTGGAAGATTGCACTATCTTGCTGCATTCTGCTCCTTGCGGCTGCATATAAACTGCATATAAACTGAATATGGCTACACTAAGGTTATATCTTGATACTCGCTCCAAGCGTGCCGATGGTACGTCTGCGATTAGGCTCGCCGTAAACAACCACGGCAAAACCGCATACATCTCCCTAGGGCAATACGTGAGGGCTGATGAATGGGATAAGCGTCTGTGTCGTGTGCGCAAGCGTTCCGATAAGGATGCACTCAACGACTTCCTGCTGGACCGTCAGAACTTCTACAACCGAATCTTGATGCAGGTGCAAAGCAAGCAGACCTATCGTGGCAATATGACCGCCATCGCACTTCGTGATTTGCTCCTGCGTGAGGCTGACCCAAACGCAGGCATTATAACCCTGCGAGAAATGTTCCAGCGGTATACCTCAAAGGAAATGCGACAAAGCACCAAAAACAACTATCTTGCCACTTGGCGGACCATCGAGCAATTCGATAAGGCTGCTTCCTCGCTCACTTTGGAAGATATTAACCGTGATTGGGTCGAGCGGTACAATCTGTATCTGCTAGGTCTTGGACGCTCCCACAATACCCGAACGGTGCGAATACGTCATATTGCAGCCGTCTTTAATTACGCAATAGATAACGAGCTAACGAATAACTTTCCTTTCCGCAGGCTCAATCTATCGCTGGATAGCACTCGGAACAGAGATTTGTCGGTCGAGGAGATACGAGATATTTTCACGGCTGATGTTCCGGAACGTAGAAGATGTCTGCTGGACGCATTCAAGGCGATGTTTTTCTTGATCGGTATAAATCTACACGATATGTACGACCTCACGCCTGCCAACGTCATAGATGGGCGCATTGAGTACGTAAGACTAAAGACTGGGAAAAGGTACTCCATACTTATCCAGCCCGAACTACTGGAGATAATGAAGAAGTACCAAGGTACTCGCCATCTGTTTTCATTCTGCGAGAAGTATAAGAATGCTAATTCGTTCAGCATCTCAATGAACAATGCGCTGCGTTCCCTGCGTGATGGTCTTACGACCTATTACGGACGGCATACGTGGGCAACACTCGCCTTCAACCTTGGAATACCAAAGGACGTGGTGTCGCTTGCGCTGGGTCACTCGTTCGGTGTCCGGGTAACTGATACATACATCAATGCAGACCTATCGAGAGTAGATGAAGCAAACCGCAGGGTTATTGATTACGTGCTATACAACAAGAAATAGCCCTTATTTCTTGCGAATTTGCCGCAGAAACGGCTCAAATTGTTTTCGGGGATAGTTTTACGTGCTTACCACGTAAGCGGCTCAGAACGCAAATTTCTGGGCAAATCGAAAAAAGAGTACAAAAAAATACCCCAGCGGTGAAAAAGTCGAGCCGCTGGGGTAATAAGTGGAGACCACTTTAAACATTCAGTGATGCAAAGGTACGCTTTTCCTTTGAAACCACCAAATTATTTACCGAAAAATTTCTTTCTCAACAAATCATTGATGAATCGTGACTTGTTGGGTAATGCGTTGAGGAAAGGCAGCAGGTCGTTGTCTATCTGTATGCCTACGAGGGTAACCGTCTTGCCTGCCCCCTTCTTGGTACTCTTAATCTTTGCCATACATCAATCCTCCTCTGAATAATCGAGAATGACCGCATCGCCAGCGATATAATCACCCTGCAAGCACCCTCTTTGTTGCAAACAAACAGTTGCCGCAATATTGCGCTTCATCTGCATCGCCTTGCCATCCTCATTGATATACATCGCCTTTCCGTTCTGCAGGTCTATGCGCTCGATAAAACCGCTCACGAATCCTTGAAGTTCCTCCAAGGTAAATTTGCCACCGCTGGCAGGCTTAACGGTCATCTGCTCGCCAGTCGCTCTAATAAGTGTTGCCATAATCTAATAATTATATTATTGTTTAATACTCTTTCTTTGAAGGATTCATAATCCTCTTCTGTGTAAATAGTAACGGTGTCACCATTAAAAGGTGCATCAAGCTTTATAACTGTCCCATTTTGGCTTTCTCGGAAAAACAAAATGTGTTCTTTGTTTACTAGAATCTCACGATATGCGTTAGATTTCACTTTGATAAACTTTGCCATATTCTTAATGTCTGTCTTTTTTCCATTGTCTATCCAACTTGGTTTTCATTCTGTTCATCTTGTGTTCCAGCTTGCCAATCTGCTTATAAGATAACCACTCCGGCTTGATGTTCAGCGACATCCAGTACTGGCGCATTTCCTTGCAGTGTCGGGCGATGCTTTGGAAATAGAGGTGTCGCTCGTATGGGTTGCGAAGGAAGTACTCGCAATCGGATAGCATACGATTAAGCATCATGTATTTATGCTTTTGCCCTTCTCCGAGACTTACAAGCCTTCCGTTGTCCCCGATCCACAGCATTGCGCCCTCTCCCTTCCATTCAAAGTTGAAAGCCTTGCTTACTGGATAATAATAGCCATTGAGCACCGTGCCTTCCTTGAGGTCTCGCCCAATCTCTCGCAGGCAGGTTCTTCCCCAGCTGGTCGTTACCTCGACCACTGCTTGTGCTGGTATCTTGTCGTATTCCTTCATATCTTGATATATTGTGCAGGGCTTGCGCCCTGCTGGTTAATACTTTTCAATCCAATACTCTGTTGCCATCTTGCCAGCCATGGTAAACTCCTCAATCTTGAAGTATCCCATTCTTCTGTCTGTGATGTTCTCGCTTCCCTTTTCGAGTCTGTTGAAGAATCGCTCTGTATAAGCTTTTCTTGTAGAGCTGAAAACTTCTCTAATCTCTTCTTTCTCGGTGTCTCTCCAAGTTGTCTGTTCCTTAATGTAATACTTTGCTCTTGCCATTGTCTTGCCTCCTATCTTTGAATTATAAATTGAATACCTGCCCAGTCTGAAATGTTGTTGCTCTGCTGCAATCTCTTATTCTCCATATCGATCAATATTGCTTCTGTCTCGGATATCTGTTTTCCGTTTACAAAATACTTCTTCATAGCTTTACCCTCCCTTGATTACTTAGCATACAATGTTACAACCAATCCTCTTCTGAGTGCGCAGCGGCAAGCGTCCAGACCAGCTTTCAAAGCTCGCTTGATGAACTTGTTGAAAAGTTCCGCTCCGATGAGCTTCAAAATTCCGCTTACTCCTACGAGTGTGTTTATCTTCTTGCCATCCTCTGTGCGTCCGAATACCTTGATGCGGAAGTTTGAGTTGATGAACTTTGTTGTGAACTCTAAAACGTTTGAATTTGACTTTTTCATTTTTCTTTGGCTTAACCGTGCTGCCTAGGGCTTAGTTACTGAATGTTTCAAGTGCTTATCTTCTAAACACGATGCAAAGATATTAATATTTTTCGGTTCCACCAAAACTTTTCCCGAAAGATATTAATATTTTAACTTTTATTTGCTGTTTATGTCGTAAGCACGTCTGTTTTCGGTACATTTTCGGTCGTTTTCGGTCGTTTTCGGTACGTTTTCGGTCGTTTTCGGTACGTTTTCGGTCGTTTTCGGTACGTTTTCTACGCTCTATATGATAATAACCTGCACGCATTAGTTTGAATGAATATATAATCTAACTCTCATATCCCATACCCCTTTTCTCTCAATGAAAAGTGTTCTTCCACAAAAAATAGGGCAGGAAAACGCTCTCCTGCGCTCCCTGCCCTTTCTAACAAATGATATTATGATTGAACCTATTGAACTCTCTTCTTGATGCGCTCCTTTATCCAGTTAACCGCAAGAAGGAACAGAAACAGAATCACGCAATCGCCAATGAATAATCTTATCTTGTGCCATGTGCTCGCTGGCTTCTCTACCTCCTTGGTCTTGTATCGGTTCACGTAACACTTTACCTTTACGGTGTCGGTCACGAATTTGTAAATGTCGCCCACGATGGTGTCCGTCTTGGTCGATGTCTTCCATCTGGTGGTCGTAAGATTATGCCACCGCTCCTTGATTACGGTGTCGCCCTTGATATAGACAAGCACGCTGTCCTGCCTGAATACGCTGTCGTGCTGCTGGGTGTCCTGCCAGTGGATCTGTCGCTGGTTCACGCTGTCACGTCTTGCACTGGTGTGTGCGCTGTCGTGATAAACCGTGTTATTTTGCGCTGTTTTGGCGCAGGAACAGCCCAAAAACAAAAGTGGGGTAATTATAAGCATGGCGAAAAATAACGCCACAGAACGCAAATTTCGCCCTTTTCTTGAATTTTCCATACTTTATAAACGCTAGATTGATATGTTTATTATGCAAGCACCTTGATTTCCAAGGCTTCCTTGGCTCGCTTCAAATACTTCTCGCAGGCTGTCAGTCCATTGTACCCTCCGTTTATCTTCCTACGGATAGCCTTCAAGTTGTCTTGGTCTGCCAGCTCATTGCAGCCGAAAGTGTCGAATACCCACATTGAGGATTTCGTTGCACCCAGAGGACGCTCCAGCAGTTCGGGTGTCCCAACAACATCGAAGCCGCAATAATTGGCATACTTTCTGTAGTTGGCTCTTCCAGTTATATGCATAAGACCTCTGCCCTTATACTTCACGCCATCGCCCTGCTGGGTGTTGCCAAGGTCTTTCCTGCCCTCGTAGGCTCTGCCGCTTGCCAGTTCCCTGGTGTATCTCAACTCTCCGCTTTCGTGGGCAATCTGTGCGAGGTAGTGCGCCATCCTTAGTGCGGTGTTGATGTGGAAATGCTCTGCCCATCCGTTGATGATTGGAAGATAGGTGTCTGCCCTGCTGCCTGCATTCGGCATTACCTTTAAAAGTTGCGCTCTAGTTATTCTCATTATCTCCTCCTTTCTTCCGCTCTTCTTTCATTATCTCGACAAACGCCTTCGCAATTTCGTCCTTGTTCTCAAGTATTACCTGCATTGTGCGGTCTTGCTTGCGTATCTCAGCCTTCTCGTATGCCTTCTCCCGGATGCTCTTAAACTCGCACAAAAGCAGATACACCGTCCATGCTATAGCGAACATAGGGAAGGGAGAGATAATACACGTAGCCACGTCCATAAGCGAAGCAATACCGAATGTCGGGAAATACTTCTTCGCCTTGTCGCATGTCTTCTTCAACCCGGTTGAAGTTCTTGCAACATGCAGTTCCTTCGCCTTCTGTATGCCTGCTATCAGGTCAATTGTCATCGCTATCAGAATTGTAGCGAAACAGATAAAAATTACTAGGGCGCACAGATATAGGTGGTGCACCTGAAAATCGTGAAATACTTCGCTCATATCAATTTATTTTTTTTGGTTTATTCCAATTTTTCCCAGTCAATGGTCACACCCTTTCCGATGATGTCTGCCGTCCACCTGCAGAATGCCATACCCTCGTATCCGTCTGGATCGCTGGCTACGGCAATAGCATACTGTACGCAGTCGCTCTCGGTCTTGATTACCTTCGGGTAGAAGTCCGCATAAGCCATATTTGCCAAATAGAGAATATCCCCGATGGTCGTGCCCTTGGAGATTATCTCGTTGTTTGTTGCCAGGCGGATTTCGTCAACCGTCCATCGGTGGCTCGTTCCGTCCACGTTCTTCATCTGCTCGCTCGCCTTGATGGCTAGCTGCTTCGTGAAGTGGTAGCCGTGCTTGGCAACGTAGGCTGCATATCCGCTGGCTCCCATCAGTGCCTTTGCTGCCTTCTCGTATGGCAAGCCGTGGATGATGCCGCTCTCGCTCTCTTGGTGCTGGTGTTGCTCTTCCTCGCTATCGCAGGAATGGCGCAAAACGATGATTTTCTTCATTGTGCGCCCTCCTATCCTAGTTTGTCGAGTAATTGCTTAACCATACCACGAATGCCGCTTATATCGCCCTCAAGTGCCTTGAAACGCTTTTCGGTTTCCTGCTTCTCCTTGATGGCAGGGTTCAAAGCTGCAAGCAGTTCCTCGCCCTTGGCTTTCCGCTCCTTGCTTGGCTCGTATGCCTTGATTACCTCATCGGCTTCATTTACCAATTTCCCGACTTCGGGCAAAAGGTCTGCCTTGTCGGTTGCCAGTACGATGTCGCCTGCAAAAGTGACTCCGAGGTGTTCGGGGATGGTGTAGATGGTCTGCTTTCCCTCCACCTCGATCGTTACGTCTCGCATTGGCTGTCCGCTGCTGGAAATGGTTGCGATGCCAGTGTTGATGTGCGGCTGGTTGTCCACGACCTTTCCTTCCTTAACTTCCACCGTCTGCTTGTCCAGCAGATAGACCGGGTGATTTCTTTGTATATTCTTAAACTCCATAATGCGCTCTTTTTAAATAATTCGATAAATAGACAAAAAGGGGTCTCACTGATAACACAGCGAGTTGCCCCTTGATAGATTTTGCTTAGACCTCCTACGCTCCAGTGGTGGTTGTGGTAGTCTTCAGCTGCTGGATAATGAAACCAGTCTGCTCTCTGCGCTTGCTGTCCTCCAGCTGGATGCGAAGGTCTTGCTCCCAGTGGTTGTTCAGAACATCAACGATGCGCTGAGTATTCTCCTTGCCCGAGGTCTTCAAGTCGCAAACGACCGACTGGATAAGGTTTCCAATGTTACTGAAACCTCGCTCCAGCCCAGTATTGGTGTAGCAGAACCCCTGCTGCATTGCGTTGATGATGTCCTTCTGTCCCAACTGGTTCTCGTAGCCCATACGGGTGATGTTCTGCTGGGTGGTGCAGCAACAGTCCTTCAACTGCTGGATGATGTTGAGGTTCCCGAGGTTCGCTGCGTTGATTACTCGCTCTGCAGAATAACCAACCTTGCCGCCTACATCTTGGATTGCTGCCTGAATGCCGCAAACAGAAGACTGCAAGGCGTTGAAGTCGCAGTTCAAGTTAGCTGCAAGCGTCTTCAAGTCTTGGTTGTTGCCCTGGATTGCGCCCATCAACAAGTCGCTGTTGTGGTTGTCGCTCATCTGATTGCGAAGGCTGTCAATCTGAGACTGGATTTCGGCACGCTGAACGTTTCCGTTCTGTCCGTTGTTCCAGCCATCGCCATACATAAAGCGGAACATTCCCAACATCATCATATAGGCGAACGGGTTGTTCCAACCTCCACCCATACCACCGTTCATTGCTGCCAGCATAGTCGCTGGATCATTGTCTCTACCTCTAGCGAGCAAAGCTGCTGCCAGGTTGTCATTGCCACCGTCCCCAGTGCAATAAACTTTCTCGATTGTGTCTGCCATAAATTTTGAGTTAATTACGTTATGGAAACCAAATACTGGAATCCGCCGCAAATTTACTCTGATTTTTGGCTCACTACAAAAAGTTAGTGCAGGTGTATTTATCGAATTATTGTCAAAGAACGCTTTTTGTTATTTTCTTTTTTGTTTCCTTCTGAATGATTAAACACAAATCGGCTCTACGTCCTTGTTTAGCAAGGTCGCTTGTGCCGTGGCAAGTCGATAAACTCGAGACGTGCTGATATAGGTGTAAGCCATCTTGCAAAGATGTCTCACAGCTGGAACGGTTCGGTTTAATACGGTCGCAGTGGTCGTTACGCTGAATCCTGCGTGTATCATCTGCTCAACGACCATACATCGTGTCATTACGAGGTTCTCTGCTCTCGACTTGCCGAGAACGTCTTCTCTCGTAATACTTAATTCTCCGTTCGGCAGCTCAATAGCGCAACATTTGATTACGTTGTCTATAACTCGCCATAGTTCTTTCTCCTTGTCATTCATAATAAAATGTTTTAATCGTTTCCCAACATCGAATCAATCATTCCTTCGATGGCTTCATCGGTCATTCTCTCTTTGATGGAGGCATCACCGCCAATCGATTTCATCAACATACCTATCCAAGGATTGTCACTTTCCATGGTGGAATGTATCTGTTCCTTGTATGCTTCGTGAAGCTCGCCCGATTCCTTGAAATGCAAAAGAACAGTGCGCAAGGCTTTCACCACGTAGTTATCCATCAGCAAGGGATTGTCTCTTGCCGATGAAAGTTTGGTAAGAAGCACTGCCAGTGCTTCATGTAATGGTTTCTTTTTCATATTGTCTTATTTTTAATTTACAAAATCAACGACTTAAAGTTCATGTTTTTTCTCTTTATCATTCATAGTTTTATTAGTTTATTGTAAATATTGTCATTGTAGCAACATTATTAAGATAAGAAGATATATAAAGATTATTATCTCCTTTAAACTTATATATTTGCTTAGGAATAGGATAAACATAATTATCAACTACTGCACCATATTTTTCAGGAGGATAAATATTTTTTTGTAAATAAGCATTCCAATGAGTATAAAGTTTATCATCCTTTTTAGCATAAAATATACCAGTAACAGTATCGAATACTATACTATTAGGATAATTTATAACATCATTGTAATTTATAGAGCCTGCTGCTCTAGTTATTTCACCTTCAACATATATAGCAGCATTTGAAAGCAGATTCAATACATCAATACGACCCCCATTAGTACTCCATACTTCATTTTTATTTGGATTAATTATTGAGTTAAACTTTTCAGCATTAACAGAAGATTCTTTTCCATCTATAATAGTAGATATTTTACCTTTACCATCTTCTGTGTATCTAAGTCTAATTCTACCTCCAGAACCTTCTATATCAGAATCTCCTGAAATATTTAATATAGTATCACCATCATCAACATTATGTTCTGAATAAATATTTCCATTTTGAGAAGATACATATCCGCTTAAATTATCAATTTTACTTTCATCTATTTTACCATCAGCATTTAATGTAGGTATTCCGTTTGCTTTATTTAATGGAATAGAACTAGCATCAGTAGTCCAAACTTCAGGAATAGAAAATTTATCTTGGTCTGTATGTGCTATACCTGCAACATTTACAATAGAAAGACCTTCATTAATAGAACCTTCAATACAAGATATATATAAAGTACCTGTCATTATTCCACCTGAAAGAGGCAGATATGTACTAGGTATATCATCAAGTTTAGTTTTATCTGAAATAGACATAAAACCTGCATTACCAGGAAAAGTAAAAGTACCTACTTTATAAGGTCCACTAGCTTCAGGAACGTTGACATATTTATGAGTTCCATCAGCAAGTTCAATTCTAATAGAAGTGTTAGAAGGAGTATCATCGTCATCATTAACAAAATTTGGATTATATACTTCTATATCCTTTACAGTTTCAGTCTTTTTGGAATAAGGAGTTAAATTAAACTTATCACTAAGAGCTTGATGATAATATTTCAAACCATCTAAATCTAAAAATTTCATATTAATTAATTTTTAAAATTATTATTAAGCAAATAATGCATCTATTTCTTCTGTAGTTATTGCTGTAGGAAAGTCCTTTTTCAAGATTTCGGCCAATCTGTTTGCGATGTCCCTGTAGGTATCCGTTCTGATTTTTTCTGCTGTCACGCTGCCGTTTCTGATGTTTCCTTCCGATATACAGTTCTCGGTCAGATGGTCGTGTTTGACCGCTCTCGCCTGGATCTTGTCTCCGGTCACACAAATGGGTGCTAGGTTTCTGTTCTTTACAGAGCCGTAGGCAAGCTTCGCTCCCGTTATTGCCTCATCCGCAATTTGAGCACTCGTTATAGTTGTCTTGGCGAGTTCACTCTTGACAATCTTAACGACCGCATCGTTCTCCAGTTTATCGTCCATCATGACGAGCATCTTGCTTAACTCGACAACGATGTCGTAAATTTCCGTGCCGACACGCACCGCCGTGTTCTCCCCAACCTCCGTAGCCTCCTTAATCTGTTGGGCTACCGCAAGCATTTCATGTATTGTTGCCATGGCTATATATATTAAAAAATTAGTAATCAACTTTTCTTGGATAGCCAGCCGTAACGTCAAAGTTGCGCACTTCTTCAATGTCAGACAGCCAATCGACTGTAAGCATGTGCTCATGCGTTACGTTGTTTGTTGTCTTGGCGTAAATTTCTAGAGTGTCAAGCAATGAAATTGCATCGTCTATAGGAAGTACCACTTTGTCTGTGTCGAACCAAATAGTGATGCTGTCATGCCCTTTCTCTTTGAGAATCTTTGCAGAGTAAGCAATGCTCTGTCGCTTGTCAAGGTTGAGCCAACGAGGAACACCATTAAGAATAAATGAGTTTACGGCCGATGATGTGTCGTAGGCTGTTATCTCGGCTATCTTATCAGCCTTTGCCTGCTCCAATTTTTCTTTTTCGGTAAGTGGAGGCTCAACATATTCCTCATAGCCAGCCTTAATCAGCATATCCTCTATTGGGTTACACACTATGCATCCGTTTAACTCTATGGTGTCGGATGCAAAGACACCGTTCTTAATCCATCGTTTATTCATATTATACTAAATTAATTGTGTAACCTTTATTAGTTAAGGATTGAATTTGCTCTTCAGAAAATCCGTATGAAGTTTTTAGCTTCAACGTTACATTTGGCAAGCCATTAGCCTTTCTGTCGTATAGTGACATGAATGAAACCTTTGACTCTTCATCTAATGAGGCGAAACTGCTCATGTCAAACGTAGCTTCTTGTTTTATCTTGCCAAAACCTTCTCCCAAAACAAGATGTTTCAAATTTTGGTTTAATTCAAAGAATGAATTTACATTTGTAGCACTTGTCAAGTCGAACCCTGATATATCGAGCCACTCTAATGCCGTACATATAGAAAATACCCATGCGTAATTTGTAACATTTTTTGTGTTAAACTTAGACAAATCCAGTTTTTGCAGATTTCTATTATTGTACCATGTACAATACATTTTTTTCAGATTATTACCCTCTCTCAATTCTGGAAGTTTTAGCTTTGTTACACTAGAACTACCCGATCCACCACTGAAAGCATAAGTTAAATCTATCATACTGCTAAAATCATTCATGGTTAAATCTTGCAAGGCACTGCATCCTTCAAAGCAATGGAACAAAGAAGTAACTTTACTAGTGTCCCAAGAGGATAAGTCTAAACTCTGCAAGGCACTGCATCCTTGGAAACAATAAGTCAAATCAGTAACTTTACTAGTGTCCCAAGAGGATATAAACTTACTATACGAATTATTTATAGATGGATGAAATCGTAAAATCTTACCCAATAATTCGTACATATCATTTTTTCTGCTACTTACCATTAATTTTCTTCTATCTGTTCTCATACGTTTTCCTCCTATGTATTAATATTCCACTCTTGCACAAGTCCATAGTACTTGCCGCCTATGTATCTGATGTTGAACTCGTAATGTGTATTTGCCTCCACCGATGGTGTTTCTGCCCATATCACATCAGCAGGAAAAGTTACAGTGGGTGCAGTAGCTCCTGTATCAAAACTTCCTTGATACTCATTTGTCACCGTCAAGTCTGTAGGAGCATTGAGGGTTAGGGTAAGGGATTCACCAATAGTAATGTCATACACCTTGTTAGCATCCATAGCCAATGTCGTTTCGGATGCAGGTGTTTCCACAACAGGGAGCTTTACAATATCCAAGTACTTATTCAGTTCATTTGCTGCATCGGTAGCAGGCTTCTTTAAGCTCTCAATCTCTTCGGAAGTAAAATCGTCGTAAGTGAATGGGTCACCCTTGTCGCCCTTAGGACCAGTTGCGCCAGTTGCACCAGTGTCGCCCTTCAAGCCTTGCACGCCTTGTAGTCCTTGCTCTCCTTGTGCACCTTGACTACCCTTGCTTCCGTTGCGTACAACAAAGATTTTCTTATCTCCATTGACCTGCTCTATAGTCACAACGTTTTCGCCGCCATCCTCGCTTGACTGCTTTGTTTCAATGTTCTTGATACTCTTGCTCACAGAATCGCTAATGCTTAACGCTGCTTCTTTAGTAAACTCTGCCACATCGACAAGAACACTACCGACACGGTCGGCAGTGTTCGCTCTTGGCTTTACCTCATTCTTGATACCCTCGGCACGCTCAATGATTTCCTCTATATTGCTCATGTCTGTAAAATTTTATCGATTAGTTTCCAATAACGTGAAATTTCAGCCTGCTTCCTCGCACGCTCCTTATCTGTTTGTCCTTTGCATGATATTTGCAATATGCCATGCACTCGGAAATGTATCTCTCTGCCATATCCATGGTGTCGTTGTACTGGTTAAGTTTCGGGTCATTGTCGTGGTTAGCATAGTCGTCATTGTGCCGCATAGCCCCCGAACGTGTCAGTATCGAACCGTCGGCACGAATCATCCTTGCATAAACGAAATAGGCCAATGCCTTCCTCATCCCATTGCAGTAATTAACTAGCACTTCGTCACTGCACCCGCATTTTCCGTGCTTGTCGTCCTCCCACTCGCCACCGTCAAGAAGCAGCGTTGCGCTGAAGGTATCGTCGAATGTCTCATCCCATACGCTAACGATACCTTCAGCAGCAGCCTTGAAATTTTTATAGCCAAGGAACGGAATAATGTACTTGTCCTCGCTTTCACGAATGTATGCGTTCACTTCATTCTCATCTAGGTGTGCGCTGGTCGGTCGTGCCAGTTCCCGGAACTGATCAACCGTTATAAGTTGTTTTCTAGTCTTGTCTCCCATAGGCTCATTAATCTATCGTATTGTTCCCTGCCGCTTCGCTGCTGATATACTTCAACGGCTGTAGCTTCGGGTCTAGGTTCTGAATGGCTGGGTCGTGCCAATTCTCGAAAATCTTCTTGAAGGCACGCTCGATGAAACGCTGCTCGGTCGTCACTTCGCCTGCATAGTACTCGTAGGCATCCTGCATAACTTGTCCGCTGAATCCAAGCTTGCCCATACGGATGGCATAGAAGAGTTCTTGGTGGAACTGTGCATAGATGCGTTCAATAACGCTGCTGTCGGTCACGCTGAACTCCTTGTCGAAGTTCTTTGTCGGGAAAGCAACAACCTTCGGTTCGTCTTCCTCGTTCTCAACTTCGACAGCAAGAATCTTCGCTGTGTTCTCGTCCCCTTGGAACTGCAGAAGGTCTTCATCGGAAATCATCTGTCCGCTCTCCACCTCTTCGCCTTCCTCGTTGAACTTAGGCACGCCCTTCTTGGTTACGAGCATACACGATACAAGGAAGTTGTTTCTCACGTTTCTCATCTTCACGTTGGACAGTCCCTCATCGGTCGAAATCTCCGTGATGGCAGAATCGTAGCTGGCTGTCGGATAGATGAATTTTCCGTCTAGGCTCTGCCACAGAATCTGCCCCTTATAGCTGTCGATGCCTCCAGCGTTCTCAATCTGTTCAAGAACGATGTCGGGGTCGGGGTTGAAGACGTTGATGCGCTCAATAGTCTTCTCGTTCACAAACAACCGCTTTCCGTTCCTCGTTTTCTTCTGCTCCCAGTCGGGATGCAACAAGACGTGCTCCACGTTCCCCTTGTCGTCCGTCTCTTCAAGGCGGCAATTCTCGAAGGGTACGTGGCTCACGCTCGACACCTGCCCAAAAACGTTGTAGTTAACATGAAGGGCAAATCCCCCATAGCGTGCGAGGTCTTGCGCAACGTTCCGAAGCAAATCGTCTGCCGTGTCCCCTTGCCAGTTCATCGCTAACGCTGCGATAACATCGCTGTCGAAGCCGTAGCCCTCAATGAATCGGGCGTAGCGGTTAAGGCAGAGCATTGCCGTTCCGCTGGCTTCCGTGATGCGTGCGAGGTTCTGCGGATATAGATTATCATATCCGTATGCCTGCATCTTGAATCGGCTGACGTAGCCAATATCAACCCTTCGCTTTGGCTTTTTAACTGTCTTAACGTTCATGCTTGTGTCGTTTTACTTGTTGTTTTGTTACTCTTCCTTGCCTGCTTTTTCGGCTTGGTCGATGTCTTCCTTCTTGTCGCTGCCTGCTGGCTGCTTGTTCTCGATGAGTTCATCGCTGGGTATCTTCTGAAAGTAGCTCTCCATGTGTGGGTACTTCGTCAGATATTCATGCGCTACCTTGTCGGTCAGGTTCTCATTCGTAAAAATCTTACCATGGTAGAAATCCGGGCAGGAAATGATGAAGCCTGCCTTCATTGCGTAATTACATGTTTTTGGCATTGCCTTTTCTTTTTTGAGTTTTAGATAAATTTCTATCAAAGCATCGTGGTAACACTGCTGGCAGGTCGTTGGCACGAACCGCTTGCGTGTTACCTCGAAATAGAGAGTTTCAATAACTGCCTTGTCGGTTGCATCAAAGGGACTGTCAAAACGTGCCTTCAACTCTCCGACCTTGGCTGTCGCTTCCTCGTAGGTCATGGCTTAACCTCCTACGGCTGCTGTTGTCAGACTGGCGTACTTGGCTGCCGTGGTCTCGCTGTCTGTGTCGAAGAAGAAATAAGCTGCCTTCGGTACGCTCTCCTCTTCCAGCGTGATAAGCCAGCCACCCTCGGTGTCGTCTGAGTACTTGTCGTTCTCGCCTGCGCTTGCCTTCAGTGCCTGCGCATATCCGAATACCTGGTACTCTGCACTTCCGTCCGCTCCCTTTGAAAGGTTGCGCAGGATGATAACATACTTTCCGTTCGCCAAGCCGTCAATGATATTTGCGCAAACCTCGGGTGTGTTCGCAAGCACCACGATTGCCACGGTGTTCTTCCAGCTGTTGCGATACGTTCCAACGGTCAGCTCGGTCTTGGTTCCAGTGAATGGCTTGCTGCCCTCCTGCCGGATGGCGTATGCTTTCTTTCCAGTCTTCAATACCAATGATTTAATCGTATTGCCTTCGACAACGGACTTGGTGAAGTCGATGTCGTCTCGGTTGATGATAAGTCCATCGCCCTCCAGTCCCTTCGTTACTTGGTCTTCGCAAGGGATGATGATGTCCTGGGCGATAAGGCTCTCGCAAGTTGTTGCCATATTAATTCGTTTTTAATTGTTATATCCCCAACACCGTTTTGTGGGTGTTGAGGATTTGTAAACTTAATACTTGATGAAGATTTGGAGCGATTAGTAAGCTGCATGGATCATGTTCTCTTCGAGGAGAGCCGTGCCAATCTTACCTGTAGCATAGAGATAGTTCCTGCGCTCCTTCTTGTCGAACCAGACGTCGAGGTCGCTAATGAGTGAATCAGCGTCAGTACCAATCATGAGGTGCTTAGGATTACAGAATACCGCACGGTGTGGAAGGTTAACTGTCGTTGTGCCCTTCTCGTATGCTTTTATCATTCTGTCCCAAATGCCGACACGTGCAATCTTCACTCCGTTGTAGGTCGCTACTTCGAAGCCATCGAACAACTTCTCCCATGGCATAATGTCGTGGTAGGTCTTCTTGAGGTCGTATGTAAGTGCGTCAGCAAGCGATCGTGTCATGAGCAATACGGCATCACTGTCGTCAACGATACGTGTGTCTGTATCAAAGAGGATGGTATCTACAAGTGTAGTAGCCGCACCACTCTTGCGTAATGCAGTAATCTGCGCTGCTGCCGTGGTCTCGCTGTTGGCTGCGATGGCGGTATGGTTGGTCGCTGTGGCTTCAAAGATGCGCTTGAACAGGCCATCGCAGACGTTGAAATTACTGACATCTAAGCCTGCTGTCAGCTTGCCGCCACCTGCACCTGCCAATGCTGCCGCCTTGTCACCAAACCAGCCGAAACGCCAAATCATCTGCTGTATAGCTCGCAGGAGAGCATCGGTGTAGATGGTCATGAAGTCGGTGTTGTTAAGGTCGCCAATCTCTGTTCCAGTCTTCAATGAATACTCAGCGATGGTTCCCTTCAATGCCTCGTAGCAAATCTTAATAGGGATTTCCCACTGTCCGAGTTCCCAACGCTTCTGAGAGTTGGCGATTCCCTTCTCTTCATAGGTAGGGTCGCAACCTCCACCCTTCTTGCCGACCATTTCCATCTCTCCGAGCAGAGCGATAGGGTCTTTTTCTTTGACCTTCTGAATGTTCACGAATGAAGAGAAATCTTCATCGTTGTAGAAGGTTTCCTGTATTGCATCCTTGATGCTTGCGAGGTTTTCTGGCTGGAGTTTAAGGTTCTCCAGTTGCTGTTTTGTAAATCCTGCCATTATTTTCTTCTGATTTAATGGGTTAATACTTGTTACTTCTTGCCCTTTTTGTGGAGCTTTGCAAGTCTCTCCTTGATGGCGTTCTTACCTTCCTCGACAGCGTTCACGTTGTCGCCTGCGCCCTTGCCGCTTGGCTGTCGCTGTGCTGGCTGGTAGTGGCTGCTGTAGCCTGCCAACACCTTCTCAGCACCGCCTGCCATCTTCACGGCATTCAGAATGCGCATGTCTTCCTTGCTCTTCGCAAGTTTCTGTGCGCCTGCCAGCTGTGCCTTGGTGTCGCTCAACTGCTGCTTGAGTGCTGCTACCTGCTGCTGCAACTTTGCTACGGTGTCGTCTGTGCTTGATGCGCTGCCGCCTTCACCGCCTTCACCGCCCTCACCACCGGTGTCGTCTGCTGTCTTAATGTCGGTAATTACACCGTCCTCGACAACGATTGTCTTGCCATCGGGCATTTCAAATGTTCCGTCCGGACTTGCCTTGTCGCCAACTTGCGGATCTCCCTCTTCACGCTCAACGGTCAGTGTCTGTCCGTCCGCTGTGTTGAGTTCCATAGCCTTTGGCTCTACCTTGGCTTGTGGCTCTGCCACCGCCTGCTCTGCTTCTTCCAGTGACTTCACGCCCAACTTGGCGAGAATCTTGTCAAGGAGAGAAGCCTTTACTTCTGTTTTCTTCTCCATTGCTTTTGGATTTTGTTGTTTTGAATTAATGAATTGCTCTATGTTGCGCTTTGATGCGCTTGCGCTGATTGGTGCAACGGTGCTGCTGATAAGCCCTAGGCGCAAAGCCTCGCTGGTACTGATGAAGATGTCCTTATCCATCAAGGCTTGAATCTCTTCACGGTCGCACTCGCACCGCTCTACGTATGCGTCCACCATCTTATCCTGCCACATCTGCATTTCCTCGCTCTGGTTCTTCAAGTCCTTTGCGTTCAGCTGGTCGCCCAGACACCAGCCAGGAACCCACGGATTGTGCAGGAGGAAGGAAGCGTTCTCGTATGCCTTTCGGCTCTCCTTTGGTGCTGCGAGCATGATGATTGTGGCCATAGACGCAGCCTTGCCCTCAACGGTGCAGGTTATCTTCTTGCCGCTCTGTCTCAGTCGGTCGTAAATCGCCCAACCTTCGACAACAGAGCCGCCATTGCAGAAGATGCGCATATCGATGGTATCATCGTCTTTCGGTATGCTTGCCGCAAAAACATCTATATCTTGAAAACACACGCAGTCACCACCCCACCATTGATACCAAAACTTGTTGTCTTGGCTGTCGATGTCGTTGTATATTCTGAGTTTTGCCATTGAAACGTGATTTTTAAGTTTTAAAACGCTGCAAAGATACGATATTTTCCGATATGCTTATATCGTAAACAGTTAATTTTTCCAAACAAGCCAAAATTTTGCGTTCTAAGCGGCTTTTACTTCCTTGGGTGTATAACTTCACCACCTTCGACTAAAAACCGCTCAGAACGCAAATCTTGATGAAATAACAACACCATTAGAGCCTGCTGATGTTCTCTATCGTCTGCACTCTCCGCTGTGTTCTGTTTATCTCCTCAACGCTCACTACTGGCTGGGGAGCCATCTGATACCCTCTGGCTACAGCTGCCGCCAGCATATCCATTCCGATGTTGCTGCCTCCGTTGTTTGCTACGATAGGCACGCCACCGCCCAGCTGGTTGAATGCCGAGAGAATAGGGCTGAACATAGAGGTCGCCTTGGCGGTCATTACACTCTCGCCATTGGATAGCCTTGCCGGGATGCTGTCGCTCGTTCCAGTGCCTGCTCCCTGAACATATCCACCAGTGGAGAAGCCCTTGACGAGTGCTTTCGCTCCTGCAAACGCTGCCTTGACAAGTGCCATCAATGCTGCTGCACTCGCAACACCTCCCCACGACTTGCTTGCAATCTCCTTGGCGAGTATCTGCGCAAAGTAAGCGTTAACCGCAATTTCGATTGCGTCCAGTATTGATGTCAGCATAGATTTGAGGAATGAGTGCAGCGATTTATCCTCGCTCTCGAAGAACTCGGACAGACCGTCTCCCATGGTCTGTATCATATCGCTCATCATTTTCAGCTGGTCTTCCTGCAAAGCTGCCTTCTTCTTGTTGGCTTCCTCTTGCTCCTTGACTTCTGAATCGCTCAAATCCTTCTGTAGCTGCTCCTGCACGGCTGCATAGTCCTTGTAGGCGTCCATCTTGCTCTGAAGGAAAGCCTTGTATCTCTCCAGCTTTGCTGCATCGTCTTCCTCTCCAGTGCCACCGTTCATGATGTCAGCATCCCTGCGCTTCTTCTCTGCTTCCTCGAACTCCTTGTTGATTTCGTCCACAATCTCCTTTGCTTGATTCTTGATGTCCGCTTTCGCCTTTATCATGATGTCGAGAAGTTTTGCCTGCATTTCCTGCGCTTTTTCCGCTCCGATTTTCCCTGCCGCCACGTATGCGTCAATGCTTCTTGCAACCATGTTCTTCTCCAGCTGTTCGAGGTCGTTGCTGTAGTCTCTCTCGTTGTCGTACATGCCTGCGAGGTATCGCTTCTTTGCGTCCATTACTTGCTCGTTGTACTGGAACTGGATAAGAGCAATCTGTGCCTGCAATTCCTTTTCCAGCTTCTTCCTGCGCTCTGCTTCTGCCTTGGCTTCCGCTTCCTCCTTGGCTTTCTGTGCCTTGGTCTTGGTGGTGCTGCCCTTGGCTGCCGCTGGTGTCGTTCCCTTGTTTCCGTTCGTTGGCTCGCTGCTGGTCGCTCCACCGTCAAGGTTTGCAAGTTTCAGGTGGTTCAGTCTTCCGTTCACGGTGTTCTCGTATCCGTCAGCGAATGCGTTTCCAAAGTCTATGCCAGTCTGTTTTATATCCTTCCATCCTTCCTTGATGAACTTTGAAAGGTCGAATATCTCCTTGAATCCCTGCTGTGCCTTGGAAAGGTCGAACGTTACGATACCCTCCAATATATCGAGCGCACCCTTTAGGCTTCTGCCAACTTGCTTCATTGAATCGATGATAAGGTTTGCCACGCCTTTAACTACAGACCAAACGCCACGGAAAGCCGCCCCCAATGTCTGAATAACCCCACGCAAAAGAAGGCTTTCATTGTACCAGTCGATGAAGTAGTTGATGGTATTGAATAGCCCCTTCATTATCTGAATGAGAACCTTCGTGCCGAACATCTTACCCTTCTCGATCATCTCCTCGAATCCGTGCTGGCTCATATCGAACATTGACGAAAGGTAGCTATTGAGTTCCTTGTGTAGCTTGATGTTCTCCAGCTGGGTCTCTCCCCACTCTCCAGTCTGCTTCTTCACCTCTTCGATGTCGGTTGTCATCGTGTCGAGCTGTTCGATAAGCTGAATACCTGCTTGTGCTCCCTGCTTACCGAAGACGTTTTTCAGAACATCGCCCACCTGCTGGCTGTCCGCTCCGAAGTCCTTCATCTTAGAAGCCACCAGCTGGATGATGTCGAAGGTGTTCTTCGTGCCGTTGGCTAGGTCTTGCTGCACCTGCTTGCTGGATATGCCGATAGCATCAAGGCTTGCAGATGTTGCTGTGCTCATTTCACGGATTTTCTTACTAGCCATCGTGATAATGTCTAGACCCTTGTCGCTGAAAATGCCGCTTCGTGTCTGCTGGATGATAGCCACCATCTGGTCTGCCGATATTCCTGCATCGTGGAAGGTAGGCGCATATTGCTGTATCTTGTTGAGCATGTCGCCAGACAGGTCTGCACCGCTCGCAAAGCCATCGTTGATAACTTTCATCGCTTCCTCGCCCGATAGGTGGTAGTTCGCCATGAGGTTGTCAGCTGTGGCGAGAACGTCATTGAAATCCTTTCCCATCGAGTCCGCTGTGGCTGTGATGCTGTTCCTCATCGTCTCCAATGCTTCCCCGGTGTAGCCAGTGAATTCCTTTGTCAGTCGTGTGGCTTCCATCAATCCCTTGTTGTAGTCATAGAACCACTTGAATGTCATACCAACGCCGACAACGCCAGCGAGTGCAGCAAAATATGGATTCATAACCAAGCCGATCGCTGTCTTACCGAACGCCTTCAGCTTGTCTGTCAGTCCATCCATATTCTGCGCCAGTTTGATGATGTTGCTAACCTCGGTATCATTGACAATATCCATACCAAAGAACTCCGTCCCCTGCAGGTCATCTGCTGCTTGCATCATCGAGTTGTAGTAATTGCCAACGTTGCGATAATATCGTTGCGTCTCCTCCTCAGCCAACTTCAACTTGTCAGTTATCTCGTTGATATGCTGGGCTAGGGCTTGCCCCTTCGCTCCCTCACGCTCTGCCTTCGCCATTTCATCGTATTTCTTGGTGGCATTTGAAAGCTGGGCACGCAGCTGCTTCAAGCTGCCCTCCTGCTCGTTTTCGGTGCGCACGTTGTTCTGTATCTCCTTCTGCAAGGCACGCACGTTGTACTGGTACTCCTTGATGGTTGCATTGATGGCTTCCGTCTGCACCTTCATTTCGTTGGTCGTGATGGTCTTGTCTTTCTCCTGCTGCTGCAAGTCCTTGATGCTTGCCTTCAACTGGTCTATCTTCTCCTTGTATCTGATGATGCCATAGATTGCATCCTCGTACTTGACCTTGATGTCAAGAATCTGCTGTTTGTCTTCACTTACCATAGTTCTTTCTTTTTAGTTGTTCAACTCTATCATTGTAACCTCGCAATATCCGCTGCTTGTGGTCTTGATTTCGAGAACCGCAAAATACGCTCCGTACTGGGCAAGGTACACTGGCTTCGTTTCATCAAATTCCAGGATCTCCAAATCTGAGAGGTTGAAACGCTCCGTTATCTGATGAGGGTTCGCCACCGTCTTTCTCAACTTCTCCAGCCTGCTGTCGAAGATACCTTGCAGGTCGATGTTGAAAGCCAATTCCGCATATCCGGCATCGTTCTTCGTCAGGTTCACGATGCGGTCTTTGCACGCCTTGTATTTGGTCGGAGTCTGTACCGTTTTCGTAGTTCTGCCAAAGGTGTATTGATGGTTCTCCCACTCGTATATCGGTATGCGGTTTCCGTCCGTGGCTGCGAATGGCAGCGTACAGACGTCCTGCGTATATTCCAGCGTCTTGTTGTCTATCGTCATATCCGCATCGTGCTGCTGATATACGGTATCGTCTTCCTTCCACTTGTAGATATTGTGCTGGCAGTAGCCCTCTACGCTGAAATCGGTCTGCCTTGGATGGTTGCTGGCTTCGCTCGGGATGAGCTTCTTCGTCCAGTCCACCGCTTGCGCCTTGGCTTCCCAAAGGCTCACGATGTCGGCAAACGTAAGTGTTCCACCGATAAACCGCTGGCTTGGAAACGTTGATGTCAGAATGCAGATACACTTCAAGAAGTCCGTTACCTTGATGTCGGGAAGGTTCTTGCCGATAGGGAAATTACCTCCGTAGGGCACTTCATCGCTCTGCTTGATGCTGGCAGACAACCGTCCGTTGTAACACTTCAATCCAATTAATGCCTGATTTTTCGGGTGCTTCATTTCGAAGGTTACGATGTCGCCCTCTTCCAAATCTATCTCCCCTCGTCCTGCTACAAGGTGTATGAATCTGCCGTTTAACTTATCCGATTCATAATCGGTCACATATTTTCCAGAAGTTTCATCCTGCTGCAACCCTGCAATATATGGAGTTTCCGTCCAAGTTCCGTCACCGTTATTGTGCTTAACCTTCATTTCGATGTAATTCGGTGGATATGAGTAGAAAGCCTGCGACTCAGTGCTCCCCTCGCCAAAACTCCATGATTTGTGTCCGCTGGGAGTAACCTTCGATGCGTCCCACGACCAGTTCATCTGAACATCAAAAATCATCTTGCAGGCAATCTTAACATTCAGCTGGCTGTATCTGTGTCCAATCTCCAGCCCATCGAATACCTCCGATAGGCTCGTTGGTTGGAAGTCGAGAATACCTAGGCTCTCTGTTTGGAAAAAAGTGCCCTCTAAGCTACCTACAACCGTCTGCGCATCTGCCTTCCTTGTAATCAGGGGAACAGCGAGCCCATTGATAGTTTCTTTCGCTCGATTGCTCCAGCCGAATGCAACACCAGTCTGTACCGTGATGAGGTCTAGAACATACTGTGCCGTAACGCTTGGCTGGATTGTTCCTTCACTCTTGAAAGTACCACCACCGCTATTGCCAAAAGAGCCGCCAAACGTGCCACGGCTCGCTTTCGCATTGCTCTCCGTCTCGCTTTTGCTCTTAACGAGAATAGTCGTGCCAGTGCTGTATGCTTTGATGGCGTTGATGATAAGCCATTCCGCTGTTGCTGGTGCTTGCAGATCTACATCTACAGGCATACTCTCGCTCGTATATTTAACGCTGTACGCTCCGATTGAATGCACTTTGGATAACTTGCCGCCCGAGAGATAATAAGCCACCACACCCTTCGTGCTTAACGACATATTTATCATCTTATCTACAGAAGGCTTGATGTATATCAGAATGCCGGAAGGTTTACGCTTTACTACACTGAACTCTGTTTTTCCGGCTGCAACCTCATACGTTCCCCATGTTGTTGTCTCCCCGGTGTCCTTATTCAGTGCTCCGTATTCGACAGAGCCAGCCTTCTCTGCCCGAACTCTGATGGATATTGTCTCCATGGCAACACTCGTTTTGATGTTGGCGATGCACGCTCCAGCACTAACGAACATTCCGAGAATAGGATCAGGTGGTGGCAATACCGGATCGGTTTCCGATTCCGTTTTTCCTGCATCATCGGCAAGGCTGACAACATTCTTGTTTGTGTCGAGTATCGCCCAGGTTCTGAATTGTCCCTTGCCTAAAACCTTGCTGATGGTGGCTCTCATTCCAGCCTCGAAAGGTATGATTGCGCACCGGTATGTCTCATCGGTCAAAACCTCGCCCGATACATACTTTCCGATTTCTGTTCCAGTTCTTATCTTACCGTCAACGAGTGAATATGTCGTGTCGCTGTTCCCTCCAACGTTGCGGTCATAGCCCTGCCACTCCTCGCTTGATGTCTTGAGCACTGCCGTTTCGTATCTCCCATAGAATACTCCCTCCGATATCGCCTTCTCGTAGGTGTCAGAGGTGTTGTTTTTGGCGAACCGCAGATACTTCGTGCAATTCAACTCGTTCAGCTTCAGATCGGACGATTGCAGCGTTGCCAATGCCTGGAACAATCCCCAATAAATCGAAATTTCGATGGTTTCCTTGACGCTCAGGACGCTTGCCCTTCCGTTGCGGATAATCTCCAGTCCGTTACGGAAATAACGTGCTGTGTGGAAAATATAGGGGTACTTGCTGCTTGTACTCGGTTTCCCTGCGAACTCCAGCACCGCCATATTGTGCGCTGTCTTGGGCAGGTTGATGGTGTATGTCGTGTTGGCGGTCATTTTCGTGATGTCACGGAAAAGGTTGCTCTTGATGTCGAGCGTGATTGCCGTTTCCTCGCTCATATCCATCAAGATGCCATCGATGTAAAGTTGATGGTCTGTCATAGCTGCTGAATCTGTGTATTGTTAATAACTAGGTTGCAGACGAAATCCTGCAACTCTGCCGTTGTCTTGTTGTAGGTTCCTGCCTTAATGGTCACGCTGTGCCACTTGTTACTGCCGAGGTACATGTCAACGACTGGACTGCTGGCTAGGTCTTGCAGTAAATCGAACGTCTCGCTGTCCACCAATGGTGCGCAAAGCGGTATGGTGTCCTCTCTGCCGTAGCCCTGCCTTCTTCCATTCGCTCCGAGGTAGCCGAATATTGTATCGTCATACCCTCCGAGGTTATTGCGCACGAAGCTGGTGTCGCTGCTTACCGCTCTGCTCTCAGCACCTTGCGTGAAGAGCCAATAGCGATAAAAGCCGTGGCGGTCAACCCACCGCAGATAAATGCCCTTCTCTGTGTCGTTCCTTTCTATCCTTACAAGGAGAGACTGCTTTCCACCGCTCGCCATCGCAAAGGTTAGGTCGAAAACGTCCGTGAACGTTCCATGCTCTATCTTGCCATCGTAGTCGTAGATATTCCAGTACCTAGCATTGCTAGGCAGGACGCTGGCGCTAATGTCAACGATGCCATCGATGCTAGGCTTAACTAACTTGTTTGGTGCTCCCTCGTAGCCGACGAGAATCTGGGAAGCCTCATTGATATAAAGACCAAAGGAGAATGGGAAATTCGTGAACCATGTCAGTTTCTTGCATCCGTTCCACGTCTCGCCTGCCTTCATAGCTCCCCAAACGTAGAATGTTGTATAACTGAATGTCGCAAGGTCGCTCCCCTCGCTGTTCTTGACCTTCACGGAAACATCGAACACTGCCCCGAGGTTGCTCTTATGGCTCTCCCTGCTGTAGTCGAGGTTTCCGAAGCTGATGCCATCGAAGAGTGCCTGCACATATTCCCGATAGTCCATGATGCAATTTTCCGCAAACGCTTCCACGCTGTATGTGTACGTCTTTGTCTCCCTGCTGATGGTTGCCTCGATGCTCGCAATACCCGAGCCGCTCGCCTTGATGATGCAGGGAAGGAATGCGAAGCCTACAGCGTCCGGGTATTGAATCGTGATATTGTTTGTTGTTGTCTGTCTCATACCGTCTCATTGTTAAGTTTGATACTTCCCACCGAAAGATGGATTAATGAAATAAGTCTCTGCCCCAGCCGTTTCATAGTGTCGGGCACAACGTTGCTGTACACGTCAGCCCTGCCGCCAGTCCGGTGCAGCTTAGAACCCTTGCTGGCGATGGTGTGTGCGATGGCTCCTGCCATGCTCATATCTCCACGCTCTTGTGGTGTGTACTTGTGTGCCCGGTCGGTCTTGTAGGGTATAGGCGTGCCGTGCAGCCCTTTGTCTTTCATCCACTGCCGGATGATGCCACGGAAGCCGTATGGTATCTTTCCTGCCCTTCGTCCGGTCTCGAGAACTCCGAATGGCTTGTGTCCCCATAGGATGGTTTCGTCCTCGCTGGGCTGCTCCACCTTTAGGCTCGCTATCGTTCGCCCTGATGCGTTCTGTCCGTTGATACGAATGTGGTTGATGATAAGCTGCCGTGCTCTCTCCACTTCCTCACGCATGATGAGCGATGCCGCCTTTGGGTCGAATTGAATGCCTCCCTTGCTCATACCTCACACCCTCCTATGCTCTGTGTCAGTTGCAGGGAGTACATCACGCCCGAAACGATCGTGCTCAGCCGCTCGATGATGGTCTCGTAGTATTGCTGCCCTTCCAATGGCTCGAACTGGTGCGACTGGTTGATGGCTCGTATCATCCTTGCCCCTGCCAACTTCATTCGGTCGATGCACTCTCCGTTGTCTTCTCCTTCCGCTCCCCTCGGTACGATGTCGAGATAAGCCAGGGCAACGTTCACGGTGTCGTAAACCCTGCCGTTGCGTATCTCTGTCGTACCACTGGCTGGGATGATGCACACGATGGCTGGATAGTTCAGTTTCTCCAGCTTGGTGTCCGCTGTGTCCCAGTCCTCGAATAGGTAGGTGTAGTCTGGTAGCGTGTCTGCTGCCAGCTGTTTCAATGTTTCTCTGATTGTTGCCATAATTATCTAGATTTACGTTTCATTTCCTCTGCCTGCAACTTCTGCAGGTTCCGCTCGTACACGCTTCTCTTGTTGTCCATTTCCATGCACTTGTAGATGCGAAGCCATGGTGTCTTCAACACTTGGTCGTGGTCGCTGATGCCCATCCTCACTGCGTACCAGTCCAGCATGCCGAACAGTCCGAACCGCAGGGTGTCGATGCCTGCCTCCTTCTCCAGTCTCGTTGGCTTCGCTGTGTCGGTGCTCTCGAAGAGCTTGTTGATGCGCTCCACCTCTGATGTTACCCAGCCGATGAGCATAACGACATCAACCGCCCTTGCCTGCTCCACTTCCTTGTGGCTCAGACCGAGGACGGTTGTCACTATCTGATACAGACTTTCCTCGCTGTCTGATAGCTGGGAGAGGTCTATTAGCTGCCCGATGGATAGCTGGTTGAGATTGTCGGGCACTTTCTTATCTCCGACAAACGCTGGTCGTGGCTGCTTGCCGATTTTGTAGCTGGTGTGCCTTGCCACTGCCAGCCAATACTTGAATGTAGTGTTATTATCCATACGCTTTATAATTTTGTCGTAGTTATTGTCTCAATACGTGCGCCCTAGCCGTTCCGTGGCTCGCTACGGATAGCTTCTTCAAGGCCACGTATCGTATTGCGTCTATGCCGTGGTTGAATGCGTCTATAGGCTGGTTCGTGGTCTCTCCATCCCTTGACTTCTTCCACTTGTATTGCTGCATGTTATCGATGATGCCGTTGCTTCGTCTGGTTATGTTGATGCGGAAACGCTTCAAAATGTCGATGCCGTTGTTGATACTGTCCTTGCCCTTTGTGCTTGGTATTATCCACAGACCTTGGTTGTGGATTTCCCGAATGCTCTTTGGCTCTGCCGAGTCCGCAATGATGAGGTCTCGTTTTGTCAGTCCGTTTTCCTTGCATCGGTCTGCGATGTCTTGGTTCGTCAGCCCCGGCTGGTAGATTTCTTCGTCCACCCACAACTCTCCGTGCGCCAATATAAGGTGCTCCACTGCTGTCGGGTCGTTGGTAAATCCGAAGTCCATACCCCTGCATTCCATCTTCCACTCCTCCCTTGGTGGCAGCTTGTCAACGATGCCCCAGTTGGTGAAGATAAGCCCGGTAATCTTTCCGGTCAGTCCTCTGGCGTACACTCGCCAAAGTTCGGGGTCGTCAATCTCTTCAATTTTCTTGTGCTCCTGCTCCGTCAGGAATCGGTTGTTTCTGTGGTCGCTCAGGATCAAGCGGCAGTCATCCCTGCCGATGATGTTGTTGTGCACCCAGAACCTTGCGCTTGGGTTGTAGTCGATGAACACCTGCTTTCGGGTTCGGATTGCAAGCTGCCAGAACACTTCGTAGGGCACACCGTTCGCCTCGTTCACGAACAGGTAGTCACGCTTTCCGTTCTTTGCATCCTGCGCATCCTGGTAACTCTTAAACTCGATGATAGAGCCGTTCTTTCCTTTGTAGCTGCTTTCGCTCTTGTTGTTCTTGAACCAGTCCAGCAGCTCTGCCCTTGTGTTCAGGATGTTGTCGAGGTCTCGCATGGCTCCCACCTTCAAGTTCGGGAGGTCTTGACCGCACACCGTGATGATTGCCATGGGGTGTTCAAAAGAAAGCACTATAAGACGCTGCATGATGGTGTATGTCTTCCCCGAGGACGTACCTCCTTGGTTTACGAGAAACCTTGGCTTCACGTCCGCATTCGGGGCATACAGTTCACCAATAACGTCAAATAGTGCCATTCTTTCAAACAATAAAAACTTAAAACAAAATTATGGTAAAAAATTATTCTTCGTTCAATCCCTCACGCTCGATTACTTCCTGCTCGCTGGATGCACACTGGTGTCCGGAGTTGATGTAGCGTACCTCGATGCCGCCTTGGAAGCCTGCGTTCAAATCAAGAACGACCTTATCCAGTCCGAGCAGCTTGCAGATTTGCGTCTCAGCCTTTAAAATGATGTCAAGGTAGCGTGGGTCTCCGAGTCCTCGCTTCTCAGCATCGTACATTATCGCCTTGACGGTCTCCATCGTTACCTGCCCAGTTGAAGGATTCTCGTTTGGCAGTCCGACTTGCGTCTGTGTCTTGCCGTGGTAGTCTTCCTTGGATTTCTCCCATGCTTCCCAGGCTTCACGTATTACAAGCTTCAACCTTGCCACCTCGCTGGTTATCTTTTCGTCCGTGTCGGTCAGTCTCTCTTCCCTCCACTCCTTCAATAGCCGCTGAATGTCGCAGTGCGCTTGATTGTATTTCGGTCTGTCGAGACGCTTGCGAACCTCTGCCGTGATTTCCCGCTCCGTCCATCCCTTGCGGTATAGGGGTGCGATAATCTGCAGGCGGTTCTCGATGTCGATTTTCTGCGCTCGATGTTTGTTGTTATTACCTTGTGGCATACGATTCTGATTTAAAATTTCGCTCCGTTGTACTTGTATACGATGTTTCCCTCGCTGTCTCGTTCGTCAGCTGGTACCATTGCCCCTTCGAACATCTTGTATGGCGAGTGCGCTGCCTGCGGATTGTTCCAGCACCACTTCATGTAGTCGGCTGCGCTCATCGTGTAATACTTCGAACTCTTCTCTCTTGTTCCCATGTTCATCGCCTTATCCAGTTTCGCCCTCAAGAAAATCTCTGCATCCAGCTTGATGTCGCTCCACCTCACGTACCCTTTACGCTTGCAAATGTTCAAAGCTTCGCAGAACTGTCCCCTGCTGTAGTTCCATGTTGGCGGCAATCCGCAGCAACTTCCATTGTGGCAAAGTTCCTTGAAGTGTGCGTCCGATACGTAAAAGCGCATTCCCAGCTGGTCGCACAGTTCCTTCATGTTATGGAAGAACGGTTCTTTGACCTTGCGGTTCAGTCTAAGATAGCCGGATTGTACGCTGTACTTCTTGTAGAATGCGAGAATGTCGAAACCTGCCATCTCGCTGATGGTAGGCAACAACTCCTTCAATGTCGGGCTTCTCGTCTCGAGACAGAAAAATTCGGTGCTCAAAGCGGTAGCCCCTCTGTTGAATGCTTCCTTGATAAGGTCGAGGTACGTTGGAGTGCTAACTCCGATGATGAAGGGTCTAAGTCTCAGCGTTGCCCCTCCTGCCCCTGCATTGGCGATGCGCTCGATGGCTTCCAGTCTTGCTTGTGGGCTTTCCACCCCTCGCTCTATTACTCTAGCCTTCTCGGCATCGCTGGTGATGATTGAGAACTTGAAGTTCCAGTTCTTCTGCCCTCTGATCAAGTCCATGTATCGTTCATCTTTGGTGAACCATGCTCCCTTGGTCGAGAAGCAAAGCGGATAGTCTATATCCTTGAAGAAACGCAAAAGCTCCAGTGTCGTTCCGTACTTCCGTTCGAAGTTGTCGAACTGGTCGCTCATGCTTCCCCACTGCATGACCTTGCGAGCCTTGATGTATGGAGCAAAGTCTCCACCGTGCTTGTCGGGGTCAATGAACATTCGCTTGATGCGCTCAACGCTCACGTCCTTAACCTCCTTGTGCAGGTATTCCTTCTTCTTGCTGCCAATACCTCGCTGGTTCTGAGCAAAACAATACATACAGCCAAAGCTGCAATTATTGTAAGTGTCAAAAGCCATTGGCATTGAGCAGTCGGGAAACTCGTATGTTATTCTTGGCGTGTTGCCATAATGTTCTGCCATATCCTCATGAATTTATTTTGTTGATGATAAAGTCTTTGATTTGGTCGGGTGTCTGCTTCGTGGTGTCTATCGCTACAACGTCACACCCCGCAGTTTGCCATTTCTTTGCCGAGTGTGCCGATTCTCGCTGTCCCCGGATAATATCCTTGCTCAACGTTCCGTTCGACCGTTCTGTGAGCCTTTTTTGGATTTCTTGCAGTGGTGCGTATAAGAAGATTACAATCTGTCTGTCCGAATTGAACATTGCGTGCGTCAAGTTCGGACCCCAGTTTTTAAGTCTCATGCCCTCGCAAATAATGCAGTCGGTGCTTTCAAGGGCTTTCTTCACGATATCACGCAGTATGGTCGTACCGTTCAGATTGTCAACACCTCCGTACTTAACATCGTATCGCCCTGCAAATGCAACTCCATCCCTGGTGCTGCTTATTCCGTCCTTGTAGCTTTCAACGCCACCAAAGCTTTCTATCAGCTTTCGGGCGACGGTGCTCTTTCCGCTGGCGTTGGTTCCAATTATGAAAACACAAGTCTTTCTCATATTCGAGTTATTTTTGTTAAATTTCGTCTCTGCCGGATTGAATTGTTCCGAGCGGATAGTTTATCCATTCCAAGCGTTTCTCCGACTTAAACGCAAAAATTCCGACTATTCGGTTTTTTCCTTGAGTTCTTCCACGTCAAAGTTGCGCTTTTCGATTGCGTCAAGTCCCAGCATATCTGCCACGGCTTGTGCGTCCTCGCTGCGATATACGATGATGATGCGCTGCTCTTCGTCCTCTGCTGGCTCGTAGGTCGTGGCTTCCTGCTGGATTTCCCAGGGGTTCAATCCCCATCGCTGCATATCGTCCACGTCAAATGCTCCCTTTAGCTTCTCTTCATCCCAACTTCCAAAATAGACGTTATCCTTGATGATGAACTCGTCCGTCTCTTCTTCGGATAGGCTGTCAGCAATAACGACCTCGACCTTTGGTTCTGCCTTCCACTTCTCCCAGTGGCTGCAAAGCTGCTGCTTCTCTCCATCGGTCAGTTTCACGGCCACGGCTTCAATAGCTCCCTTGATTGCTTCGTCTTCCATCTGCTCGATGTTGAGCAGGGCACGGAAGCGCATGTTACCTCCGAGGATAACTCGGTTCTCATTGCAGACGATAGGTCTCATCTGTAACATCTTCGGAAACGTCAGAATGCTCTCAACGAGTTTCTGCATCTGCTGTGGCTCTATGGTTCGTGGGTTGTCTTGGTTCTCCACAAGGTCGTGCAGGTTGATGTTCTCGATTCTATTCTTCTCCATTGTCTTCCTCCTTTCCTTCTTTTTGTCTTGGTTTCAGTTCGTCAAAGTTCCAGACGATGCGGTCAATATGATCAACTCCCAACAGCTTGGCAAGAAATGGCTCATCGGCTGGCTTGTAGTGAATGATTACGTTCTCACGTGGCAAAACGCCATCGCCCATTATCGTTGGCAAGTCGTCAGGGGTCAAGTCCTGCCCTTCGATTTCAGGAGGTAGTTCCCCTGCGAATGGGTCGCCCTCTTGGTCGTCCTTGTCTTTCTTCTTGCACTTGCTTGTGCTGCTGGCTTCCGCTGGTGCTGGGTTCCAGACTGGCATACCCCAGTTCTGAAGCTGTGCGCTGTCCCATCGGTTCGCCAGGTCGTTGAAGTACCAGTTGCCGAAGGATAGGTTGTCTTTAATCATAAACTCCTGCTTCTGTGCTTCCGTCAAGTCTGATGCGCTCACAACGGTAACTGTTGGCTGCTGCTGCCATCCCTGCCAGTACTCCATCAATGCGGCTTGTTCCTCATCGGACAGACGCTGCTCTGCATCCAACTTCACTTGAATGCTTGTTTCATCCATCGTGACAATGTGCTGCAAAGCTTTCAGTCTCATATTTCCACCCAATGCGTGGAATGTCTCATCAACAACAATCGGGCGCAGGGTCAACATTCGTGGGAACACGATGATGCTCTGCACCAGCTTCTGAAAGTTCGCTTGACTTATCTCCCTCGGGTTCGCTTCGTTCTCGCTGACCCTCGATAGTGCGATTTCTTCTGTTTTCATTTTCTTCTTGTTTTAAGTTTGAAATTCGTGTTTATTTGGTAAACATTGCCGCAAAGATACGACTTTTTCGCTTTAGTTGTTCGTTCTTCGTTCGATTTTAACTTTTCGCAACTCTTCGTTTTTTCTCATCCATCAAAGGCTATGATGGTCTTCTGCAGGGTTGTCTGTGGCTTCTTTGGCTTGACCTTGACCTTGTATCCGGCACACACCCATGCCAGTAGAAGTGCGTCTCTCTGGTCTTGGTTCATTCTCGGCATCTTTCCGTCTGAACTCATGAAGTAGGCGATTTCGTCTTGGGTTATTTTTCCGTCCTTGCCCTTCCAGCACTTCTTTAATGGCTTGATTATCTCGTAGGGTATATTGTAATGCTTGCAGCACTCAACGATGAGAATTCCGGTCTGATGGTTCATTCCAGTGGATCGTCCGATGGCTGCTGCCTTGACTGCTGTCATGAACCGATTAAGCACATGCCAGTTGCTCTTATTGAGCCAGCCGCCTTCAATAACGACCTTTACCTTCTTGCAGCTCTCGTTCATTGCCTTGAGGTATTCTATCAAAGCTGGGAAGTTCATCTTGTAAGCTAAGAATCTTCTATCATAGAAGACTGCACCGACACCGCTTTCGTTGTTGTCTGGGTCGATTCCGATTATAACTGTTCCTTTTTCCATTTTGTTTTATTTTTGATTTTCTTTTTATTTTGTTATTTTCTTAAAATTTTCGTTCTAAGCCGTTATATCTGTGTCTGTGGGTAGTTGTTCGGGTTGCGGAATCCTACGTGCGTGTGTGCGCTTGTGTGCGCTTGTGCGCTAGCTCCCTACTATTCCTATCCTCTACCCTATAGTCCCTTCTCCTTTCCGTCTTGCTGGCTTGAAACAGAAAAATCGAGGGAGTGCCTGTCGATTTGCAAATAGATGAATATCTTATAACGGAACGAGTTTATTATGCAAGCACTCCCTCTTTGGATCTGTTACTTCATGTTCCACCTCGCTTTCTTTGTTTAGAGTGGGTAGCGTTGATGGTCTGCCCAGCTGGTTAAATACTTATTTTCTGTGATTCAAGGATTGCTCCTTCTTTTTCTTCCCATTGCATTCCTTGATGTTTTTGTGTTCTACATATTGCCTGCGAGGTGGGCAGTACCTGCCGTTGATGCAGTTCCGCCCTTCCTCGCAAGCCTTGCACAGTTCGCTCGCCATACGTCCTAGAATGGCATGTAGTCGTGGTCAGTAAAGGCGATGTCCTCGTTCCCCTCGAATGGGATGCAGCTGGTGAAGCTATCTGACTTTCCGCTGTTGATAAGCAGGACTTCGTATCTCCACGTAGAACTCTCTCCACGGTCACGGGAAATGAACGCTGGTTGCCACTTGTTATTATCTCCATTCCTTACCAGCACCTTGTCGAAAGGCTTGAAGACTGGCTGCTCCTTCGCTCTCATCGCTTTCTTCTCTTTCTCCAGCCATTGGGTGTAAGCTTTCTGAAAAACTGTTGTTTCGCTCTCTGTTGCTTCTCTCAGTTCCTCGTGTACGCTGATTTGTAGGTCGAAATCATGGTCGGTCACGAACTTCTCGTTCTCGATTTCGTACTGGTTGCCGAATGTCAGCGTGTCCTTGCTTTCGTTCTTTCCGATGAGCTTGCCAATAACGGTTACATTGCCATCCTCGTCTTCCTCATCAAAAACGTAGAGCTTTCCGATTTTAAACGCTGGCTGCTCAATCTTCAATGTCTCTAGGTTGAGCTTGCCACCTAATTTTTCCTCAATACATTTGATAAAAGATTTCGCCTCCTTTTCTGATGCTAAAGTATGTAAATTGGTATCAAAAAAAGCATCTTCTACCAAATTAATTGTCTTTGCATAGAAACTAGTATAGTTGTCATTTGCCAATCTATCGAAGAGTATCTTTAAACCTCTGCTATTTACCAACACATCGCCCTTCTTCCAGGCGAACTTGTGCCAGTCACGCATTTGCTTTGATGGAAAAAGCAGGACTTCTCCTCCCTTCATCCATTTGCCGTGCTTGTCGAAGGAGTAAGCTCCGTTCTTATTCTCAGTCCAGATTGCTCTCGATTTCTCCTTGTCTGCTTCAACTGAAATGAACTCAACATTTCCGCACATTGGCGTGTAAAGTGGGGTGCCATCTGGCATGCCCTTCAAAATCTCATAAATATCAATATCTTTCTGTTCCATAATCTGAATGTTTTTTATTGTTTATTACTCTTGTTTCTTTTGTCTGTTACAGCTTGACGTGTCCGAGTTTCTTGTATAGTTCCACCAGTTCTTGGGTATCGAGCCAGAAGTCGGTGTCGCCAACGTAAACGTGATGTCGGTGTTCGTCTGTGATGATTTCTATCTTTTTCATATTTTCTTCTTTTTACGATGATTTCATTGCTCAATCTCAATGCTACCTACTTGTTTACTCATTGTTATGTATGTTTAATTAAAAATTCTTTTGCTCTACCAGCAAACCCCTTGATGGCTGCTTTCTTGTGAGCCACATTGCCAGTAGTCAGCTCATCAGCCATATCCTCGATGGTTGAGAAGTACTTGACTAGCTTGTCTTTGATGCCTGGCAATGATTCAACCTTACAATTACCACCAATAGATTCGTTATTGCAGCCAAGTTCAAGATAATCTTCAACAATATCTTTTATCTCATCTTGTGTACTTTCATCCCCATCTTCGAGAGTGATGGTTATATTGAATTTATATTCTGTAATCATATTTTCTTCTTTTTACTATATTTTTCGCTATTTAAAAAGTTCCAGCTGTGGATGAATGATGTCTGCCCTCTTCTTCTTCGCTGCCCAGAGAAGGAGGTTGGTGTTCTTGGTTCCAGCATTGTCCTCGAGGTATCTGATGATGTAGGTCAAAGCGTCTTGAGCCGCTTCTTTCTCGTTACCACAGAAGATGGCGACAGCGTCATATCTACTCGGGTAGCCTGCCGGACTGTCGTGTCCGTTCCCTCCATTCCGAATGCTGTAGCCCCATATCCAGCCGAACTGGGTTTTAGCGGTCATTACCTTCCATCCCCAGTTGTCTGCATCCTCTACGGAATACTCGATTACGTGCGGATTGATGCAAACATCATTGATGTTGTACTTGAAGCCTTCATGCTCTGCAACTGGCTTCTTGATGTCATAGCTGTTATCGGTAAGCCATTTGAACCAATCGTCCGATGTCTTGAATACAAGCCCTGCGGCTCTGCATTCGTGGAAAAACAACTCATTCATAATCTTTATTGGAATTTAATTATATCTACACATTCATTTCGTGATTAATTCCAAGACCATAGAGAAGGTGCTGGAGTTGATGTATGTACCTTATAGGTGTTTCTGAGATTTCTTGTGCATAAAGAAATAGAAAAAACGCCTCTTCTTCTTGGTAGAATCTTAGGCTAATATTTGTTTCTGCTGGTTTATGATAACTACTCCAAGAAACATCATCATAACTATTTCTTTCATGATGTTTATGAAGCTTCCAGCCATTCTTCTCTAGAATCTCTGGAGTGAGAGGGATTGGAACAATGTTACCGACCCAAGCATAGCAGTCACAAAAGAGATAACCTTTATCTCCTATTTCTGTCCCTTCTATGTTCTCTAAGCAGACAACACCTTTCGGAACCGTTCCATATTCTAAATTTAAAGTCTTTGATGGATCCGACGAAGTTACTCGATAAACGACATCTTTGGCAGTATCTAAAGGTACTCCGTTTGTCATTACCAAATCTCCTGGAATGTATTCTAACTTATCCATACGCTTTACTTTTTACGATGATTAAACTTCTTGATAGCATCCTTCTTAGAAGCTGCCATAATTTTAACTCCCTTGATGTCCAATTCGTTATTTTTCGGGCTTCCAGTCGATGCCCAACCGCTGCAGAACTCCCTGCTCGTAGAATCTCGCCAGCGAATCCTTGGCTGGCTTGTTCCGTGGATTCTTCTTCAAGTCGTCCAGGTTCTGCTGTATTATCCATCTGAACTTGTCGTCTTGACTCTGCTGATGTGCTGGCTGCTGGTGCTTGGCTTGCTCGTAGCGTTCCCCGATGCTCGGTCTTGCCGTTGCCGCAGGATCCTGCGCCTTGGCTGCTGCCGATTGCGGCTGCTGGCTTCCTGCTGGCTGCTCGTTGTCGTAGTTGCCTTCAAGAACCTTAGGGAAATTGGAAGGGCACATCATCCAGTCGAAGCTGGCAACCCATCCCTTTCCGTTCTTGCCGTTCATGAAGTCGCTTGCCATCGCCTTGTCGATTGCCTTATAGACCATCTGAACGTCCCCTCCGTATTCTCTTATCCTTGAACGGACGTTACACTTGCGCTGGTCGCTCATCAAGGTCAACCTTCGCATTACGCTGCCCGACTGGTCATGCTTGGTGTTCCAGTATTCCTTGATAGCAGCGAAATCAATCTTGGCGCATCGTTTGGCTGGGTCAACTTTCGGATTTTCCGAAATTGACAAACCTTCTTTAGAAGGTATATTATTATCTGTTTCTTTAGAAACATCATTATCATCTACATATTCATTTACATATACATTATCATTATCATATACATTATCATTATGCAATGCAATTTCTGCATTTGCATCCATTTGCATACTTTTGTATGCTTTTGTATGCTTTTGCTGCGGCTCTTCTGCATTTGCATCCAATTGCTTTTTTTGCCAACGTTTCTGTGCATTTGCACGCAGCTTTTCTCGCTTTTCATTGTACTTGGCTTGGTTTCGCTCCATATCATCCTTGATAAAGGCGAAAGCCATACGTAATGTTGGCTCCAGGTTGATTACCTCGCCATCCCTTGCGTAGATGAAAATCGCCCTCATAAGTTTTCCGAGTTGCTCATCAGTAAGCCCCTCGATGATTGCGTAATATGATGTGTATAATATAAATGAATCGTTCATGATTTTATTCCGATAATGATAATTTCTTTTCCAGCTTGCGTTTGAGCACGGTAGCCATCCGGATTCTGTTCCGCTGGCTTGTGTCGGTCGGTGCTGTCACTTTCCCACCTAGGGAAATATAATTCTCCAGTTGGGAAATTATATTCCTTAGGTCGGTTTTTGATATAGGAACGTTAGCCATAAGCCCTGCCTTTACTTGATGAGTAATCTCCGTGCTCCCTGCACCTGCTTGATGTACTTGGCGCACGCTTTAGGATGGTCTGCCTGAAAAGCCTTGGCATCGAACTTCTCGCTTGCCTTCGGTGCTTTCCACGTTGCCAGCATCTTTCCGTTTCCGTCCACGATGCTTTCTGCGTCCCCGAAGAACAGCTTCAAGTTGTCCTCAATCTCATCCTGCTCGGTCTCCAGTTTCTTGTTCTTAACCTTGAGTTCCTTGAGCCTAGCAATCTGTTCGAGTATCTCCTTCGTTGCGGTCACTTCCTTGCCAGCTACATGTAGAGGAGACTTTAGGAGAACGTCTTGTGCGCTGTAGGCTGGCGGCTCTTGGTTGCCAACGATGTAGTCAAGCCAGAACTTGGTTATCTCATCCCTCATCCATCCGAAGAATTCGGGGTCAAAGTCGATGTCACGGTAGCCGAACTCCCTTCCTGCTGTCAGCCAGGCCAGTGCTCCGTCCTTGTATTCTCCCACTCCGAGGTTCATCTGAAGCTGGCAGAACCAATGCTTCGGAATGTCGTTTGCATCTATCTGCATCTGCGTTGTCTTGCACTCGAGGATGCTCTTGCTCGCTTCGTTGTGCGTTGCCCCGACTCTCCAGAAGGTGCGGTCAGGAGATACACGCAGATATGGCGCATCGGTGTTAGTGATGGTGTAGTCGTCCGTGCTCGCCTTGATGATGTGGCAGTGGCTCTCTCGCTTAAAGAACTGTGCCACGGCATCCTCCAGCAGGTGTCCTGCAACCATCGCAAAGTTCTCCACCTTTGGTGGGTCGATGCCCTTCTTGCGTCTCCACAACTGGTATGGGGTCTCCCATGGGTTCAGTCCCAGTACCGTGCCTGCCTCTGATGCACCTATTCCGTTCGAGCGGTTCTGCAACCACTCCTCTCTGTTCTTGTACTTGATAATCTGTTTCATTGTCTGAATGTTTTTATTTATTCATTAAAAATGTTCTAGCTGCCGTAAGAATAATCGAGCGAACGAATTCATCCCTTTCCATTGCTTGAGCAATTCCGCTTGCGAAGACACTGCTATTGCCGGAGCAAGCAATATGGAAGTCGTAACCTTGGTTTCCTTCTTTGTCCGTATCTCCATTTGTCTCAGTTGCTATCTGCAAAAAGTTTCTGCCTTCCTCGTCTTCCTCAGCCCATGCCTTGTAACCGTCTGCGGTTCTATCGAAGTACTTGTCGATGGTGCTCTCGTGTCTCTGATTGTTTTCTTTTTCTGCCATAATTTTCACGCTTATAAAGTTCTACATCGGATTGTCTGTCTTGAGCTGTAATCTGCCATCCTTCTTTGATGCAGATTCTACTGGCATGTGCCACGTTGACCCAGCCTTGCCTGCTGGCATAACAACCTCTACATAAATGTCTCCTTTGAGACCTTTAATTGCTTCTCTTAATTGTTTTACTGTCATATTACTGAATGTTTAAAAGTTGCCACGGCTTCCCTTTGTCTCGATGTGACCCCACCCCATAGGTTGCACCGTGGCGGTTCGGGATATTATAATAAAATGGCTTATTTCTTCGCTGCCGTACCAGTCTTGCCCTGACTGCGGCTCATTGCCTGCTGCGCCTTATTCTTTGCATCGTCGGCTGCTGCCTGCGCCTGCTTTGCGATTGCTTCCTGCTGCTTTGGCTTCTTGAAGGTCTCCTCTACGGTGGTCGTGCCTTCCTTGATGGCGTTGTACACACCGCCCAGCTTCTGAATGTCCTCTGCCGTGACTTCCTCGGCTGATTTTCCGCCAAGGTAATCAAGCAGAATAAGGTCTGTTACCTGGTAGGCTTGGAAGCAGGTTACGCAGCTTTTCCACTGGCTCTTAACGCCAATCTGCTTGATGTGCTCGAGAGCCTTCGCCTGCACTTCCTTCACTACGCTTGATATTAAGACCTGTGGCACGACCTTGCAGATTGCGTTACGCTGTGCGATTGCCACAGCTGCATTGCCAACTACCACCTGCATGTCCTGCGAATAGGTGTAGCCTTTCGACGTCAGAATGCTGCGCTTAACTTCTACAGAGTAGGCAACGTTGCTCTCGAGGTCATGGCAGACGCCTTGTGCCGTGATGGTCTTGCCATCGTTTGCGATGATGCGACCTGCGATGCGCAGGTTCTTCCAGCAGGCAGAAATGATTTCCGTGAATCTCACGCTCGGACCCTCAATAATCGATACATGACCATCCTTGTCCTTGCGCTCAAGATGATAAAAGCAGTTGTAGGCTACATCATCGTCCATAGCTGCCAATGCTACCATGTTCTGCTTGCATTGCGTGATGTCTCTCGGGAACTTGTGCGCTGTTGCAATCTGTCCGTCAATCTCCGAGCGGTTGATAGCTTCCAGCATTTCGCCACCGCTTACTTGGATAATTTCATTTTCCATAATTCGTTCTTTTTACTGTTCAACTTATTGTTCATTAAACTATAGTGGAAGGCTGGGGATTCGAACCCCAGTTGACTGCCAAAACTTACCCCCCCTTGCCAGCTGCCGAGGGATGCCCTTCCGTTGTAGGGCGCACGCTGTCAAATTTCCGCATATCTTGAATAAACACTAACCGTTCCAACTTGTATGATTCTTTGCGTGCGCCCTGCCCACCGCTGTGGGGATTTTAGTTTCAAATAACCGTTATAACTATTCATCTATGGAGCCTAATAAACAAGTTGATCCATAAGAATGTCGAGCCTGCTTTCGTTAAAAGCGTCCATCTGGTCTTGGTCTGCGTACTGGCTGTTCCCCTCCAACCAGTCGTCCATCACGTCTTGATAGTTAACGCAGCCCTCGATGGCTTCCTCAAGACGCTCGCTTTCGTTGTTGCTATTCTTGTGCGTCACGACAGCTACGTTCCCGGTTCTGTCGCACCATACGCAGATGTCGCCTGCCTTGGTCTTGATGTCTATCCGTGCAACCGCTGGTTGCTGTGGTTCACGGTCTATCTCCAGCCAGATGGCATCGTACATCTTCTTCCTGCACTCTTCGATAATATTCGGTCTCATTTGTTGCCTCCTTCCTTTGGGAACAAATCATCAATATACAACCAGCTTTCTATTCCGTAATGATCGTCAAAGTTACGCAAATGCTCTACAACAAAACCAGAGTTGAACAAAGAAAGATTACCATTAATCTTAACAAGTACTCTTTTGCCAAGTTTTGGTTCTTCATCAGCAGAATGCCACAAGTCCTTTAAAAACTCATTAATAGCCCACTTAGCACCATCCTTAAACAACTCTGCGCCAAACTCTTGGCAGAAATGATGCTGACCATCAGCCTCTGTATCTTCATTATAAGACATTATAGGTAAGTCTTGCTCATACAAGTCTGC
>OIYV01000184.1_pt1 | contig 41874 bp, 40 predicted proteins | sample 1588251 | NCBI WGS metagenome assembly OIYV01 (sample SAMN03283282) | human gut metagenome | biome: human-associated habitat; material: feces | host: Homo sapiens | place: Peru | collected 2012
GCGGTCGCTTACGCGCAGTCGCTTGGGCTTGCCTTCCAGATTCAAGACGATGTGCTCGACAGCGTTGGCGATGCCAAAAAGCTGGGCAAGGCGGTCGGCATGGACGAGCACAAAAACACGTTTGTCCGCCTGTACGGTGTGGAACAGTGCCGCAGAATGGTGCGCTCGGAAACAGAGCGTGCGGTTGCCGCGCTTCAGGCGATGCCGAACGCGGAATTTTTGACCGGCCTTGCAAATTCGCTGGTCGATCGGGAAAGTTGACATAGGGACTTGCCGCCTCCGAATAGGCTGAATCGGAGGTGGTTCTATGCTGGGAGCAGCGGTGTGGCTGATGCTCAGCAGCATCCTGTATTCCCTGCGCCTGTCAAACGGCGGAGGTTCGTTTCCAAAGCCCCTGTCTGCAAAAGAGGAACAGCACTATCTCGCGCTTGCCGCGCAGGGCGATCTGGAGGCGCGCAATGTCCTGATCGAGCGCAACCTGCGGTTGGTCGCGCACATTATGAAGAAGTACTACGCGCAGACGGCCGACCAGGAGGATCTGATCTCGATCGGCACGATCGGCCTGATCAAGGGAATTTCCACATTTGACGCGACGAAGGGCGCGCGTCTTGCGACCTATGCTGCGCGCTGCGTGGAAAACGAGATCCTGATGTACTTTCGGGCGCAGCGCAAAAGTGCGTCCGACGTCTCCCTGTCGGACTATATCGAAACGGGCAAGGACGGCGCGGCGCTCTCGCTCATGGACGTGGTGTGCTCGGACGAGGATCTCTTCGAGCGCATGAGTGACAAGGAGATCTACGCACGACTGTACGAAAAGATCGACCGCTGCTTGGATGAGCGTGAACGGCAGATCATTCTTGCCCGCTACGGGATCGGCAATCGAAAGCCACTGACGCAGCGAGAGGTGGCCGATCGGTGCGGCATCAGCCGCAGCTATGTCAGCAGAATAGAAAAAAAGGCGCTGAAAAAGCTGGAAGCGGCGCTGGAGGAATAGAAGGATAATACGAATGAACGTTTGCAAGCATTTTTGCACGATCACAAAACATCGCCATGTCGTATGCCGCGACTGCTTCCGCGTTGGTCTGTACTGGCGTGGGCTGGTGCACGACCTTTCGAAGTATTCGCCGACAGAGTTCTGGTCGGGTGTCAAATATTATCAGGGCACGCGAAGCCCTAATTCGCGCCAGCGCGAGCTGATCGGCTTCTCGACCGCGTGGATGCATCACAAGGGGAGAAACAAGCATCACTACGAGTACTGGACGGACATTGACCCGAAAACAAAACACTACCGTCCCGTCCCGATGCCGCGCAAATATTTGGTCGAGATGGTCATGGATCGAATCGCCGCCTGCAAGATCTACCACGGCAAGACCTACACCGACGCCGACGCGCTTGCATACCTGACCGGCGCGATCGAGACGCGCGACGAGCTGATGCACCCGCAGACCATGCGGGAGTTGGTCTTCCTTTTGACGATGCTGCGCGATCGGGGCGAGAAGGAGACCTTCCGCTTTATCCGTGATGTCGTCCTGAAGGGGAAACCCTTTGCCGAATAAAAGAAAGAACCAGCCGGGGAACAAGTCGTTCTCCGGCTGGTTGATTTTAGAATGTGGCAACCTCTTGCGCAGCGGGCTGCGCGGGCTCTACGCGCAGAGCCGTCAGAACCGGCCCAACGCCGCGGTAGAGCGCGTGGAAGCGGACATTGACCGTTGCCGTGACCATGACCCAGTCGCGGACGTGAAGCTGCTCTGCCTGTTCATACTTACAGGGAATCCCCATAAACTGTATGTCTTCGACACAGCAGGTCATGACAAATCGGCCGGGGGCGAAAAAGCCGTCGCGTTCCTTCCGCATCCGTGCGACCTGCGCCTTGAAACGGACGGTCTTATCCTTGTACTTCTTTGGCTCTTCGCTGATGTCCCGATACCAGATCGCGTAGTCCTCGTCCTTGATCTCGATGACCGGCGCGTTCAGATCGAAGGGCAGGGGGTCGACGATCTCGTCATACTGCGTTGTGCTGTCGGTGTATTCATACATGATGTTGACGCGGCGGTTCACGGCGCGTGCCAGCTTGTGCAGCGGCATGATGTCCGTGTTCGGCGCAACACGGTTAAAAACGACCATCTCACAGCCGCTGAGCTTGTCAACGACAAGCGAGCGCATATTCGCGTTGTACGACAGGATCGTCGAGCCGTCGGCGAACATGACCTCCTGCGCGATCTGCCACTGCTCCGGCAGCTTCTGATAAAACGGGCCGACCTGAAGCATTCCGTTGAGCTCAACGACGACGCGTTCGGCTCGATGCTTTCGAAACAGCGCCTCGAGCGCTTCCGTCGTGACGCTCTCTTGGTTAATCACCTCAGGGTAAACGTGCTGGTAGGGATAGGCGGAGATGTCATATTCCTCCTCGCCCTCCTCGCAGATCAGAAGCAGCGTCCGTTCGCCCGCGTTAAAGCGGCGATCGCAAAGGGTGCTTTGGATGAATTTTGTTTTACCGGCATCCAGAAAGCCGGTAAAGACATATACCGGTACAGGCATTTTCTCACACTCCGAACAATTCTTTGAGCGCGTCCTCGTTCAGCTTCGAGCCGATGACGCACAGACGGCCGGTGACGGCAGCGCTGCCGGAACGGATGTCGATCTCGCCGGGCACATGGTCAAAGTGGATCCACGTGCCGTCCGTGTTCGGCACAATGCCCTTGGCGCGCAGAACGATGCCGTACTTCTCTTCGTCGAGCGCCGTGAGAATGGCGCGCAGCCCTTCCTCCGTAAACTTTTTGGGTGTCTCCACGCCCCAACTGCCGAAGACCTCGTCCGCGTCGTGGCCATGATGATGGTGGTGATGATGCTCGTGCGCATCTTCGTCGTGCTCATCATGCTCGTGTTCGTCGTGTTCATGCTCGTCATGGTCATGATGGTGATGATGCTCGCCGTCGTGATGGTGGTGGCAGCAGCAGTCCGGATCGTCGCATTCGTCGTCATCGTCATCCGCCTCATGCTCGTGGCGGATCATCTCGGCAAGCTCCTGCGTCAGGGTGTCCTGATGGCGCATTGCCTCGAGGATCTGCTTGCCGGTCAGCTTGTCCCACGGGGTCGTGATGATGACGGCGTCGTAGTTATGCTCGCGCAGCAGCGCCACCACGGCCTCCAGCTTGTCCTGCGCGATGGTTGCGGTGCGGCTGAGGATGATCGTCGAGGCGGTCTCGATCTGGTTCGTGTAGAACTCGCCGAAATTCTTCAGGTAGACCTTGCACTTCGTCGCGTCTGCCACGGCGACAAAGCTGCCGAGCGTAACATCGGAGGAGGCGACGCGCTCAACGGCTGCGATGACGTCGCTGAGCTTGCCGACGCCGGACGGCTCAATGAGGATGCGGTCGGGATGGTAGGACTCGATCACCTGATGCAGCGCCTTGCCGAAGTCGCCGACCAGAGAGCAGCAGATGCAGCCGGAGTTCATCTCGTTTATGCGAATGCCCGCGTCCTGCATAAAGCCGCCGTCAATGCCGATCTCGCCGAACTCGTTTTCGATCAGCACGATCTGCTCGCCGCAGTAGGCTTCTTTGATCATTTTCTTGATGAGCGTGGTTTTGCCCGCGCCAAGAAAACCGGAGTAAATATCAATCGTTGTCATGAATGCTTGTGCTTCCTTTCGTTTGCGGGAGGTTCTCCCGCTGTTTTGCCCTATATTATAGCACCGCTTGTAAAAAACGGCAAGTCCCTAATCGGCCTTTCGTGTCACATAAAAGGAAAAACAGAAAATGACTTGCATTTTTTCGACAAAATGCTATACTATTAAGACCAAATAAAGTGGGTGAACTGATGAAATCGTTTTTCCGAAAAATGAGACCGGACTGGTCGCGCAGCAGCTACCGCACGCTGCTTTTCTATCTCCTCAGCGCGATAGGGATCGTGCTGGTCGTCGAGATACTCTGCCGCCACTCGCTGACGCAGGCACTTTCGTTCCTCGTTTCGTCGCCGGCCGTCTTTTTCTATAATGCTTTACTGGTGCTCTTCACGCTTTCCTTTTCGCTGCTCGCGCGCAAACGTGGCTTTTTCTTTTTGCTGATCTGCTGCGTCTGGCTGGGACTTGGCATCACGGACTGTGTGATCCTGACCTATCGCTCCATGCCGCTGACCGCCTCGGATATTTGGCTGATGTCCTCGGTGCGCGACATTTTTGAGAAGTACCTTTCTCATGCCATGCTCGTCGTGATCGACTTGGGCATTGCGCTGGTCGTCGGCACGCTGTGCTTCCTTCTGCTGCGGGCGAAAAAGTACCGCGCGATCTACAGCTTTGCCCTTGCGCACATCCTGCTCTTCGGCGGCCTGCTTTTCCTGCTGACGAAGCTGTTCCTCTCGGCCGGTATCCTTGCGGACACCACCAAGTTTTCCAATTTGCCGAACGCTTATGCGGACAACGGCTTTGTTTATTCGTTTTCCACGAGCCTCGTAACGCGCGGCGTCGGCTGCCCTAAGGATTACTCACGCAAGCGGGTCGAGGGGATCGTTGAGAAGCTGCCTGCCGTGCAGACGACGGAGACTCAGCCAAATGTCATCTTTGTGCAGTTAGAGTCCTTTTTTGACGCGAACTATATGAAGGAGCTGACGCTGGAGGAGAACCCCGTCCCGAATTTTGAGACGCTGAAGGAGAAGTATTCTTCCGGCCTGCTCTCCGTGCCCGCCATCGGTGCAGGAACCGCAAATACGGAGTTTGAGGTGCTTTCCGGCATGAACCTGACGCATTTTGGCGTCGGGGAATATCCCTATATCACCATTGTCGGCGAAAAGTCCGTCGAGACGATCTGCTATGCCATGCGCGACCTCGGCTACGCTACGCACGTGATCCACAACAACAATGCGACCTTCTACGACCGTGATGTGGTGTATCGCAACCTCGGCTTTGACACCTACACGCCGCTGGAGTATATGAACGACGTTACCTTCAACCCGCGCGGCTGGGCAGAGGACGCCGTCCTCACGGGTGAGATCCTGAAGGCGCTGCGCGCGACGGACGGGTCGGACTTCATCTTCACCATCTCCGTCCAGCCCCACGGGAAGTACCCGACCAAGCCGCTGGAGGATGCGGAGGTCATAAAGATCAAAGGAATGCAGCGCGAGGGGCGCAAGAACGGATTTGAATACTATCTTGGTCAGCTCAAGCAGACCGACGCGTTCGTCGGCGCGCTTGTCGCGGCGGTAGAGGCGTTTGAGGAACCGACGGTCGTCGTTTTCTACGGAGACCATCTGCCCAGCTTCAACATCCAGCCGAGCGAGCTGAGCTATGGCGACAATCAGACGACGGAATACGCGATCTATGCCAATTTCCCGCTGGAGCGCGAGCAGCGCGACCTGCAAAGCTATCAGCTCGGCGCTTATGTGCTCGAGCGCTGCGGCATTCGCACGGGAACGGTTCTGCGCTACCATGTCGCCTCCGGCTTTGCGGCCGACAGCGACGAGAAGTATCAGGCCGACCTGAAGGAGCTGGAGTATGATATGCTCTATGGCGAGAGCTATTATAACGGCGGCGCGGGCGCTCCGGAGAGACCGGAGATGCAGTTCTCCGTTTCGCCTCCGTCCGTAACGCGCGTTGCGCAGGATGCGGAAGGATGGTACGTGGAGGGCGAAAACTTCACGCCTTACTGCGCGGTCATGCTCGACGGGGAGCTTTGCGAGACGGAGTTTGTCTCGCCGGAATGCCTCCGCTTCTCGGACGAGCCGACGAGCGGCGCGGAGCTTGCGGTCGCCGTCATTTCCGCCGCCAGCAATGGACGCGCGCTCAGCTCGACGGAGCCTTATGAATTGGAGTGAAAGACCATGCGATCTTTTTCGAACGATGCCTTTGCGGCAAATACACAAATTGAGATACTCGAAGCGGCCGACGGCGTCGCACTGTGCCGGATGCCGATCCTGCCGATGCACCTAAACGCGCACGGTACGGTGATGGGCGGGGCAATCTTCACGCTTGCGGATTTCGCTGCGGCCATTGCCGCCGCCACGGTGCAGAAGGATGATGCCGACGTGGTTTCGCTCCATGCCGACATTTCCTTCCTGCTGCCCGGTACGGGGACGGTGCTTTTCGCGCGCGCGCAAAAGGTGCGCCACGGGGGAACGACGACGCTCTACGAGGTCGATGTGACAGACGAGAGCGGAAAGCTGATCGCACGCTCGGGCGTGACCGGCTTTATCCTGAAGAAGCCGGAAAAAAGCTCTTGACTTTATCCATTGAAAGTGATAAAGTGTCCGTAATAGGACAACGCGATGAAGAAGCCAAGTAGTCGAATGACGGTCGCGGCAGAGAGCTGCCGGCAGGTGAGAGGCAGCGACGACCGGTTCGGTGAATACCCTTCGGAGCGGCGCCGCTGAACGGAACTTTAGGCGGCGACGGTGTGCGCCCGTTACCGCGCGGAGCGTTTTTTCGCCCATTGAGACCCAATAGAGGTGGTACCGCGGGATCTTCTCGTCCTCTGCATTTGCAGAGGATGTTTTTTATTTGGAGGGCATTATGGTTATTACAGAATTTCTGGAGCGCAACGCGCGCCTGTACGGCGAGGAGACCGCGCTGGTGGAGATCAATCCGTCCGAGGAGCGTGACAACGCGCGCACATGGCGCGATTTCAGCCTGATCGAGAACACACGGCCGGATCTTCCGTACCGGCGCGAGATCACATGGGAGCAATTTGACGCGAAGGCGAACCGCTTTGCCAATTTGCTGCTCAGCCGCAACGTAAAGAAGGGCGAAAAGGTCGCGATCCTGCTGATGAACTGTCTGGAGTGGCTGCCGATCTATTTCGGCATCCTCAAGGCGGGCGCGATCGCCGTTCCGATGAACTTCCGCTATTCCAGCGAGGAGATTGCCTACTGCGCCGATCTTGCGGATGTGCAGACGCTTGTGTTCGGGCCGGAGTTTAAGGATCGGCTGGAGCCGATCCTTCCGCAGCTTTCTCGTGTGTCGCGGATGTTCTATGTCGGGAAAAATGTACCGGCATTTGCCGAATCCTATCTCACGCTCGTTAACTTCTGCGCACCTACCGCGCCGCCCGTCGCCTTGGCACAGGAGGATCACGCGGCGATCTATTTTTCCTCCGGAACGACAGGGTTTCCAAAGGCGATCCTGCACAACCACCGTGCGCTCGTCAGCGCCTGCCTGACGGAGCAGAATCACCACGGGCAAACGCATGACGACGTATTTCTATGCATTCCGCCGCTGTATCACACGGGTGCGAAGATGCACTGGTTCGGGTCGCTTGCCTCCGGCAGCAGCGCGGTGCTGCTGCGCGGTGTGAAGCCGGAGTGGATCCTGCGGGCGGTCACGGAAGAAAAGTGCACCATCGTCTGGCTGCTGGTGCCGTGGGCGCAGGATCTGCTTGACGCGATCGAGAGCGGACGGATCGACTTGCAGCATTACTACTTAGAGCAGTGGCGGCTGATGCACATCGGCGCGCAGCCGGTTCCGCCATCGCTGATCCACCGCTGGCAAAAGTACTTTCCGAACCACAAATATGATACGAATTACGGACTTTCCGAGTCCATCGGCCCGGGCTGCGTCCATCTCGGCTTGGAGAACATCCACAAGGTCGGCGCGATCGGCAAAGCGGGCTTCGGCTGGCAGGCACGCATTGTCGACACGCAGGGGCGCGCGGTCGAATGCGGACAGGTCGGGGAGCTTACCGTGAAAGGCCCCGGCGTGATGCTCTGCTATTACAAGAACAAAGCGGCGACCGACGAAGTTCTCAAGGACGGATGGCTCTATACCGGCGACATGGCAAAGTATGACGAAGACGGCTTTATCTATCTGGTCGACCGCAAAAAGGACGTCGTGATCACCGGCGGCGAAAACCTCTATCCGGTGCAGATCGAGGACTTCCTGCGCGCGTTTGAAAAGATTAAGGACGTCGCGGTGATCGGCCTGCCGGACGCGCGTCTGGGCGAGATCGCTGCGGCGATCGTCGAGGTCAAGGACGGTGTTTGCTGCACGGAAGAGGAGATTAGTGCGTTTTGCAAGGCGCTGCCGCGCTACAAACGTCCCCGCAAGATCATTTTCGACCGCATACCGCGCAACCCCACCGGAAAGATCGAAAAGCCTGCGCTGCGGCAAAAGTACTGCCACGGCAGGCTCGTTGAGGCGCAGACGACGAATTAACGCTTGCATTGCATCGAAGATTGTATTAAAATACAGAAAAATCAAATGGAGGACAGAGCGTGAAACAGTTGATGCTGGGCAACGAAGCCGTTGCCCGCGGGTTATATGAGGCGGGCTGCGCCTTTGTTTCGAGTTATCCGGGCACACCGAGCACGGAGATCACCGAATGCGCGGCGAAGTTCCCTGAAATTTACGCGGAGTGGGCGCCAAACGAAAAGGTCGCGATGGAGGCGGCGTTCGGCGCAAGTCTTGCCGGAAAGCGCAGCTTTTGCGGCATGAAGCACGTCGGCCTGAATGTCGCGGCTGATCCGCTGTTTACCATCGCTTATACCGGAGTGAACGCGGGTATGGTGATCGCCGTTGCGGATGATGCGGGGATGCACAGCTCACAAAACGAACAGGATTCGCGCAATTATGCAAAGGCCGCGAAGCTGCCGATGCTGGAGCCGTCAGACTCCGCCGAGGCGCTTGCGTTTGCAAAGAGCGCCTATGAGCTGTCCGAACGCTTCGACACGCCGGTTCTGCTGAAAATGTGTACCCGCGTTGCGCATTCCCAAAGCGCTGTGGAGCTGTCCGACCGCGTGCAAGCGCCGGAGCGACCCTATGAGAAAACACCGGAAAAGTATATCATGATGCCCGCTTTTGCAAAGAAGCGGCATCCCGTTGTGGAGAAGCGGCTTGCCGCGCTGGCGGATTTTGCCGCGCAGACGCCGCTCAACCGCTGGGAGCACGGCACGGAAAAGAAGCTCGGCATCATCACATCGAGCACCTGCTACCAGTATGTGCGCGAGGTCTGCGGAGAGGAGGTCAGCGTGCTGAAGCTCGGCATGGTCTGGCCGCTTTCTGCCGCGCTTCTCAAGGCCTTCGCCGCCTCGGTCGAACGCGTCGTCGTCGTGGAGGAGCTGGACGGATTTATCGAAGCATTCTGCAAGAGCATCGGTCTTTCCGTCACCGGCAAGGAGCTGTTTTCCAACGTTGGCGAGCTTTCTCAAAACAAGGTGGCAGCGGGGCTTGGGAAAGCGGTTGACCGCGGCGTGTCCCTCGACGAACCGCTCCCGCCGCGCCCGCCGGTCATGTGCGCGGGCTGTCCGCATCGCGGCCTGTACTATACCCTCAAAAAGCTCAAGCTGACCGTCATCGGTGACATCGGCTGTTATACGCTCGGTGCGGTCGCACCGCTCCACGCCGTTGACAGCGTTGTGTGCATGGGTGCTTCCGTTTCCGGCATTCACGGATTCCTCAAGGGCGGCGGTGACCCGTCGCGCACGGTCGCCGTGATCGGTGACTCCACGTTTATGCACTCAGGCATGACGGGGCTTGTCAACATCGCCTACAACGATTCCAAGAGCACGGTGATCATTCTGGATAATTCCATCACCGGCATGACGGGACACCAGCAGAATCCGACGACCGGCTTTAACCTGAAGGGCGACCCTGCGGCGAAGGTCGATCTGGAGGCGCTTTGTCACGCGCTCGGTATCGGGCGCGTCCGCGTCGTCGATCCCTATGATCTGGCGCAGTGCGAGGCGGTGCTTCGGGAGGAGCTTGCGGCACCGGAGGCCTCCGTGATCATTTCCCGCCGCCCCTGCGCGCTTTTGAAGTATGTAAAGCACAAGCCGCCGCTCCGCGTGGATCCGGAACAATGTGTCTCCTGCCATGCGTGCATGAAGATCGGATGCCCCGCGATCAGCCTGCGGGACAATAAGGCGCGGATCGACAAGACGCAATGCACCGGCTGCGGCGTGTGCCGACAGCTCTGCAAGTTTGGTGCGCTTCGGGAGGGTCAGGCATGAAAACGAAAAATATCATGATCGTCGGCGTTGGCGGGCAGGGAAGTCTGCTTGCAAGCAAGCTGTTGGGACGTTTGCTGCTTGCGCGCGACTATGACGTCAAGGTTTCGGAGGTACACGGCATGAGCCAGCGCGGCGGAAGCGTCGTGACCTATGTGCGCTACGGAGACCGTGTGTGCTCGCCCGTGATCGACGAAGGTGAGGCGGACTTCATCGTATCTTTCGAACTGCTGGAGGCGGCGCGCTGGGCGCATTTTTTGAAGCCGGATGGCGTGATCGTTACCAATACGCAGCGGATCGATCCCATGCCGGTCATCACGGGCGCAATGCAATACCCGCAGGCGCTTGCCGAGAAGATGCAGGCGGCCGGACTGCGCGTAGACGCGACCGATTGCCTGACGCCTGCGCAAGAGGCAGGCTCTTCCAAGGCGGTCAATCTTGTGCTGCTGGGAAGGCTCTCCCGATACTTTGATTTTCCCAAGGAGGAATGGCTCACGGCGATCCGGCGGAGTGTGCCGGAGAAATTTCTGGCAATGAACACGAAGGCCTTTTTGCTGGGAGCCGAGGCATAAAATGGAACGATACTATCAACCGCAGATCGAAACGGCATCGCGCGAGGCGCTGACCGCGCTCCAGAGCGAGCGATTGGTCGCGACGGTGCGGCGGGTTTACGACAATGTGCCGTTTTACCGACAAAAGATGGAGCAGGCGGGTGTGACGCCGGAGGACATCCGTTCCGTTGCAGATCTTTCCAAGCTGCCGTTTTCCTACAAGAGCGATCTGCGCGACACCTACCCCTTCGGCCTCTTTGCCGTAAAACTCAAGGATGTGGTTCGCCTGCACGCTTCAAGCGGCACGACCGGAAAGCAGATCGTGGTCGGCTACACGCGCCATGACCTTGAGATCTGGAACGACTGCTGCGCGCGCGCCCTGACGGCGGCCGGATGCACCGACGAGGACATCGTCCACGTCTCCTACGGCTACGGCCTGTTTACGGGCGGCCTTGGCGCGGACGGCGGCGCAATGCGCATCGGTGCGACGACGGTTCCGGCATCCACCGGAAACACACAACGGCAAATCACGCTTTTGCACGATTTCGGCGCGACGGTGCTCTGCTGCACTCCCTCTTACGCGCTGCACATCGCGGAGGTGATGCGCAAGAACGGACTGAGCAAGGAAGATCTGCACCTGAAGGCGGGTATTTTCGGCGCGGAACCGTGGACGAACGAAATGCGCCTTCAGATCGAGCGGGAGCTTGGTCTGCGCGCGTTTGACATCTACGGTCTGACGGAAGTCATCGGCCCGGGCGTCGCCTTTGAATGCAGTCGGCAGGACGGAATGCACGTGAACGAGGATCATTTTATCGTTGAGGTCATTGATCCGGAGACCGGTGAACCGCTGCCGGACGGCACGGAAGGCGAGCTGGTCCTTACCTGCATCACGAAGGAGGCCTTCCCCGTGCTGCGCTACCGGACGCGCGATATTGGCGTGGTGCATCGCGGCACGTGCGCCTGCGGCAGAACGCTTGCCAAGATGACAAAGCCGAGAGGCAGAACGGACGATATGCTCATCATCCGCGGCGTCAATGTTTTTCCTTCGCAGATCGAAACGGTGCTACTCGCACAGGGCTACACGGCGAACTATCAGATCGTCGTCGACCGCGCGGATCATTTCGACAGCGTCGAGGTGCAGGTCGAGATCAGCGAAGAAGTCTTTTCCGACACGGTGCGCGGCCTTGCGGATCGTTCGCGCGCACTTTCCGAGGCGCTGAACTCCCTGCTGGGCATCCGCGCCAAGGTGACCTTGCTCGAACCCAACACACTGCCGCGCTCGGAGGGCAAGGCGGTTCGCGTTGTGGATCGGCGCAAACTCTTTTGAGATGGGTGAAGCAATATGATATTACAGTTATCTGTCTTTTTACAAAACAAATCCGGAAAGATCGCCGCGATCACGCAGGCTTTGTGGCAGGCAAATGTCGACATTCGCGCGCTTACCATTGCCGACACGACGGATTTTGGGATCCTGCGGATGCTGGTCAGCGACGTGAATCAGGCAAAGGAAGCGCTGCGCCGGATGAACTGTGTCGTCAGCACAAACGAGGTGGTCGTGCTGGCCGTGCCGGATGTGACGGGCGGCCTTTCCGAGCTTCTGACGCTGCTGGCGCGCGAAAACGTGGACATCGAATATATGTATTCTCTGGTCGTGCGCGGAAGCAGCGACGCCTATATGGTGCTGCGCGTTTGCGACGAGACGCGGCTCCTGCAAGTGCTGGAGCGCAGCGGGATCAGAACCGTCTCTCCGGAGACGCTGCAAATCAAAATGTGAGGGAATTGCCATGCAGGAAATGAGTAGAAAATGTCAGCATTTTACGGACTCTGTGATCCGGCGCATGACGCGCATTGCCATAGCGAACGACGCGATCAATCTTGCGCAGGGGTTTCCGGATTTCGATCCGCCGAAGGAATTGATGGATCGGCTGGAGGAAGTGAGCCATCAGGGGCCGCACCAGTATCCGATCACCATGGGCGCGCCCAATTTCCGCCGTGCGCTTTCCAAAAAATGTGCCCGCTGGATGGGGCGCGCGCCGGATCCCGAGACGGAGATGGTCATTACCATCGGCTCGACGGAGGCAATGGTCGACACGCTCTTTGCCCTGACCAATCCGGGCGACAAGGTGATCCTGTTTTCGCCGTATTTTGAAAACTATCGCGCGCAGGCGCTGTTCGCAGGCTGTGAGCCGGTGTTCGTCCCGCTGATCCCGCCGACATTCCACTACGATGCCAATGTGCTGGAGGATGCGTTCCGCAAGGGAGCGAAGGCGATCCTCATCTGCAATCCCTCCAACCCGAGCGGCAGGGTGTTCACGCGCGCGGAGCTGGAGGAGATTGCGGCGCTTGCGATCAAATACGACACGTATGTGATCATGGACGAGGTCTATGAGCATATCGTCTATGCGCCCAATGTGCACACCTATATGAGCACGCTGCCGGGGATGTGGGAGCGGACGGTCTCGTGCAGCTCGCTGTCCAAGACATATTCCATCACGGGCTGGCGTCTCGGCTATGCGATCGCTGCGAAGCCGATCGTGGATCGGATCAAGCAGTACCATGATTTTAACGCCGTCGGTGCGCCTTCGCCTCTGATGGAGGCGGCTGTCGTCGGGCTGGAAATGCCAGACAGCTATTACGAAGCGTTTGGCGCGCACTACGCGCACATGAAGAAAATCTTCACTGAAGGCCTCGACCGGCTCGGCATTGCGTATACCGACCCGCAGGGCGCGTATTTTGTCCTTGCCAATATCGGTCAGTTTATGAAAAAGGGGCAGACGGACGTGGAGTTCTGCGAAGAGATGACGCAGAAGGTCGGCGTCGCCGCAGTCCCGGGCAGCTCGTTCTTCCATGAGAATGTTCCGGACATCGTTCGGCTGCATTTTGCCAAAAAGGACGAAACGCTTTACGAAGCGCTCAACCGCCTGTCCGATATGAAGAGCAAGATGGCATAAAGAGAACGGGTCTGTTGCAAGTGACTGCAACAGACCCATCTTTTTTACTTCATGGAGCGCTCGTAGGACTCGATCATCTTCTTGACCATCTGACCGCCGACGCTGCCGGCTTCGCGGGAGGTCAGGTCGCCGTTGTAGCCGTTCTTCAGGTTGACGCCAACCTCGCTGGCCGCTTCCATCTTGAACTTGTCCATCGCATCACGTGCTTCGGGAACGTTGATCTGATTGCTGTTCTTCATTTCATCCATCTCCTTTTCATAATAGCCATCGCTTTCTGTGATGACCTTGTTTGTAGTGTTACCTCTTTTTCCGACTTCAATCTGTTAATTTTTGATAATGCCGGAGGACGTGACAGACGCGATAAAAACCGGACAAAAAATGAATACCAGACGGGGAATGAAAATGAAGAATTCCGTTAAAAAATTCGAAATTCAAACGATTTGACGACTTTATTACAAAATACAATCGCTGTGTGTTTTCCCTTTCCTGATTTCAGGGGAAATTGCCTCTTGAATATTTTCTTTGCGTATGGTATGATACGCACTGGTGGCGCTGTATCCTAGTCAAAGCGCGCAGATTTCGAAGAAGGGCCTAAAAATCCTTTAAAGGGCACATCGATGAAGTCCCTTGTGCTTGCTTTTTTCGCCCAGATCAGGGTGGGTGCTGGGGGTTAAGGTTTTCGGGCGAGGTGTAATGGCATATACCGACCGACCCGATCTCCGTGGAGACCTGCTATTGTGCGACAGCCGTACCGCAGCCGTAACCGACTGCCCGGACTGCGTACGAAACAGGGATGAACCTGCAAGGCGGTGCACAGAATCGTGTGCTGCGTGCAGTGTAGCCTGCCTTGCGTGGATATGTGGGAATAGGGGAGCGACGCGCTTTTTGCTGCGGCCACGGCAGAAAGTGATATTGCCCCTTGAAACCTTATCTGCAAAAGAGGATAGAGTTTGCGCGCGATGTTGTGGAAATCACCTAGGCGGTCTGAATAAGGGCAGATAGCGGATTGCAGTGCGGTCTAAGTGGCAATCGGGTATCGGATGCGGCGACGCTCCGACGAGACTTCAAACGGAAACGGCCTTCCGGTAACGGACGGTAGTCAAAGGGGAAAGCCGACCCGACCTAAGCCGTAAGATTTACGCTATTTGCTGCCACCATTTTGATTACATATCTGGAGGGAAATGTCGCCTTATGAGCGATCCAAAAAAGAAACAAAAGCAGACGAACTATCGCTGGATCATTACGATCTTTTTCGTCACCATTGTGATCTCGGCCACCATTTCGTTTACTTCCTCTGTTATTATGGAGCGCGCAGGACTGGTGGAGGCATTCCTCGTCCTTCTTTTTATTGTCCTTCTCGGCATTGTTTTTGACATCATCGGCGTTTCGGTCATGTCCGCAAAGGAAAAGCCGTTCCACTCCATGGCTGCGAAGAAGGTTGCGGGTGCCGCAGAGGCGCTCAAGCTCATCCGCAACGCGGAAAAGGTCTCCAACTTCTGCAACGACGTGGTCGGAGACATCTGCGGCGTCGTCTCCGGCTCCGCCGCCACGGCGATCGCATTGCAGGCGCTGCGTCATATGCAGTCGGACGTTTTGCCCAATCTGATCATGTCCGCCCTCGTCGCGGGTCTGACCATATCCGGAAAAGCGTTCGGCAAGAATATTGCAATGACGAAATCGACGCAGATTGTCTTCCTCGTGGCCAAACCGATATACTATATAAAGTCGCTGTTCAAAAAGAAAAAATAGCGGCGATCGACAGGTTGTGTAAGTTTTGTCTTTGCTCGATACGATCCATTCAAGAGAAGATCTCCGCGCGCTGAATGCGAAGCAGCTCGTGCAGCTTTGCGAAGAGATCCGCCAGTTTCTTGTGCTCAATGTTTCCAAGACTGGCGGTCATCTTGCTTCTAATCTCGGCGTTGTGGAGCTGACGGTCGCCATAGAGCGCGTCTTCGATACCTCGCGCGATCGGCTGCTCTTTGATGTCGGGCATCAGTCCTATGTGCATAAGCTCCTGACGGGGCGGCGTGACGCGTTTCGGTCGCTGCGCTCATTGGGCGGGATGTCCGGTTTCCCAAAGCCGTCAGAGAGCGAGAGCGACGCGTTTGTCGCGGGTCATGCTTCCTCCGCCGTCTCTACGGCGCTCGGCATGGCGCGCGCCCGAACCCTCCTGCATCAGGATTATCGCGTCATCGCACTGATGGGTGACGGCGCAATGACGGGCGGCCTTGCCTACGAGGGCATGAACGATGCCGGTGAAAGCAGCGAGCCGATGATCGTCATCCTGAACGATAACGGGATGTCTATCACGAAGAACGTCGGTGGTATCTCCCAACATTTGTCCATTCTGCGCACCCGCTCCGGCTACTTCCGCCTGAAAAAGATCTACCGGACGGTGACCTCACACCTGATCGGAGGAAAAGCGATCTATCGCTTTTCTTACCGGTTTAAGGAACGGCTCAAGCGGATGCTGCTCGGCTCCACGCTCTTTGATGAGATGGGCTTTGATTATTACGGTCCGATCGACGGGCATGACCTGAAGCGGCTGGAATATATGCTCAATCTCCTGAAGGACTGCCAAAAGCCGGTGCTGCTGCACGTGATCACGCGAAAAGGCATGGGCTACGCACCGGCGGAAGAAAATCCGGACGTGTTCCACGGGATCGGGTCGTTTGATCCGATCAGCGGCAAGGCGCTGCATAAGTCGCTGCTGCCCACGTTTTCCGATACGTTTGGGACGACGCTCTGCGCGCTTGCGCAGGAAGATCCGCGCGTTTGCGCGATCTCGGCGGCGATGCTCAACGGGACGGGAATGAAAGGCTTTGCCGCGCGGTTCCCGAATCGCTGCTTTGATGTCGGCATTGCCGAAGGACACGCGGTCGCAATGGCCGGAGGCCTTGCAAAGCAGGGGATGATCCCCGTTGTTGCGATCTATTCTACCTTCTTGCAGCGGGCGTACGATATGCTTTTGCAGGACGTTTCGATGCTGAATCTGCACGTCGTGTTTGCAATCGACCGCGCAGGCCTTGTCGGAGAGGACGGAGAGACGCATCACGGCGTTTTTGACATCAATTACCTCCGTTCCGTGCCGCATATGCAGGTGCTGTGCCCTGCAAATCAGGAAGAGCTTGCGCAGATGCTCCGGCGCGCAGTGTTTGAAATGACGGGGCCGGTCGCCGTGCGCTATCCGCGCGGCTGCGACGGCGCGTTTACAAAAGCGGCGCAGGACGTTGTGATAAGAGAGGGAAGCGACGTTACGCTCCTGACCTACGGAAAACTTGTCAATCAGGTGCTCGAGGCGGCAGAGCTTCTGTCGCGTGAACATATTTCTGCGGAAGTGCTGAAGCTGCCCAGCGTAAAACCGCTTCCGATGCAGCCGATCCTTGCCTCGGTGCAGAAGACCGGAAGGCTTCTTGTGGCGGAGGAGGCGGTGTGCATCGGCTGTGTGGGCAAGGAGATCATTGCTGCAATGCCGCAATATCCGGTGAAGCTCTGTAACCTCGGAGACCGTTTTGTAACGCACGGGTCGATCGAGAGCCTGTACGCGAAGCTGGGATTGGACGCGGCGTCCATTGCGAAGAAAGCCAAGGAACTGTTATGAAAGAAAAAGAACGTTTGGATCTGCTCCTTACGGAAAAGGGTCTGTGTGACAGCCGCAGCCGCGCGCAGGCGATCATCATGAGCGGCGAGGTCTATGTCGACGGGCAGAAATGCGACAAGGCGGGCACCGCCGTGGATCGGAACGCCGTGATCGAAGTGCGGGGCAATAGCTGCCCGTATGTCAGCAGAGGCGGATTAAAACTGGAAAAAGCGATGCGTGACTTCGGCATCGACCCGACGGGTTATGTTTGCAGCGATTCCGGCGCCTCGACCGGCGGCTTTACCGACTGCCTGCTCCAGCGCGGCGCGAGCAAGGTCTATGCGATCGACGTCGGATACGGCCAGCTTGCGTGGCGCATTCGAACCGATCCGCGCGTCGTCTGCATGGAACGGACGAACATACGCTATGTCACGCCGGATATGATCGGTCAGCCGCTGGATCTGTCCGTGGTCGACGTTTCCTTTATTTCGCTCAAGCTCGTTTTGCCCGCGATCCAAGCGCTTCTCAAGCCGACAGGGCAGGTCGTCTGCCTGATCAAGCCGCAGTTTGAGGCGGGGAAGGACAAGGTCGGCAAGAAGGGCGTCGTCCGTGATCCGGTGGTTCACGCCGAGGTGCTTCAGGCCTTCCTTGCGCTTGCGCAGTCGCTCCACTTCACGGTGAAGAATCTGACCTATTCGCCCGTAAAAGGACCGGAGGGTAATATTGAATTTTTGGGACACCTTTCGATGTGCCCCGAGGGCGGTATTGTGCCGGACGTTCCGGCCATCGTTGTCGCCGCACATGAAATGCTATGAAAAAAGTTGTAATGACACCCAATCCCTATCGGGATCGCAATTTTAAGTTTGCAAACCTCGCCAAGTCGATGCTGCAGGAAGTCGGCATTGAGACGCGTATTTGCCTTGCGTTCGACGTGGATAAGAATTTTGAGCTGCCGGAGGACGTGGTGCTCCATGACCTACAGCGCGAGCTGAAGGACGCGGAGCTGCTGATCTGCTTCGGCGGCGACGGGACGATCCTCCACGCCTCAAAGGCGGCGACGCGTGCGCACATTCCGGTGCTTGGCGTGAATATCGGAACGATGGGCTTTATGGCGGAGCTGGAGAGCAGCGAACTGAAGGAGCTGCGCCGCTTAGCGACGGATGATTATACCGTCGAGGAGCGGATGATGCTCCATGTCCGTGCGGAACACGAGGGACAGGTCGTGTTAGAGGAGGATGCGCTGAACGACGCAGTGATCACCAAGGGTGCGGTTGCTCGCGTTGTGCAGATGACAGTTAGTTGCGACGGCGTTGAAATGATGAGCTTCGGCGGCGACGGGCTGATCGCCAGCACGCCCACCGGTTCCACCGCCTATTCCATGTCTGCGGGCGGCCCGATCGTGGAGGCAACGGCGCAGAACATCATCCTTACGCCGATCTGTGCCCACGATATGAGAACCAAGACCGTGATCACCTCACCGAACCGTGTCATCGTGGCGGAGATCGGGCGGATCGGGCGCAAGAACGCTTTTTTGTCGGTAGACGGCGGAAGAGCGCTTCGCCTGAGCGCGGGCGACCGGATCACGATTACCCGTTCGAGCTATGAGACGCGGCTGCTCCGGCTGAGCGATCGCAGTTTCTACGAGATCGTAAAGAATAAATTTAAGTAGGTGCCGAAATGAAAACGAACCGACAAAAGAGAATTTTGGAACTGATCGGCGAGAAGAATATTGAGACGCAGGAGCAACTGCTGCGGGAGCTGGAGGCAGCCGGCTTTAAGAGCACGCAGGCGACGATCTCCCGCGACATCAAGGAGCTGCGCATCATCAAGACGCTGGACAGCTCCGGCGAGTATCGCTATTCCGTCCCGCACAAGGTGGAGGGCAGCAAGTTTGACGCGCGCTTCCGCGTGATTTTCCGCGAATGCGTGACCAGCCTTGACTGTGCGCAGAACCTGATCGTTATCAAGACGATGCCGGGACTTGCTGCGGCGGCCGGTGCCAACATTGACGCGCTGCATATGTTCAACGTTCTCGGGACACTCTCAGGAGATGATACGACGCTGATCATCATGCGCGATAACGAATCAGCGCTCAACTTCTGCGAAGAGATCCGCAAAATGCTCGACTAAGGAGGCAGGGTCATGCTCCGTCTGCTGCATATCGAAAATGTTGCCGTGATCGAAGAGGCGGAGATCCTGTTTGAGCGCGGCTTCAATGTCCTGACAGGCGAGACCGGTGCCGGTAAGTCGATCATCATCGACGCGATCTCGGCCATTTTGGGCGAGCGCGCCTATCGGGACATGATCCGAACCGGAAAAAACAAAGCCACGGTGCGGGCGATCTTCGATGAGACGCCGCACCTTGCGTGGTTTGAAAACAACGGCGTGCCTTATGAAGAAGAGCTGACGATCGTGCGAGAGATCCATCAGGACGGCAGAAACGTGTGCCGCGTCAATACCGTTCCCGTGACGGTGAGCGCGCTGCGAAAGCTCGGCCTTCAACTGATCAATATCCACGGTCAGCACGACTCAGCCATGCTGACCGACGAGGCCTATCACCTGAGCTTTCTCGACGGCTTTGCCGAAAATGAGGAGCTGCGCGCAAAATATCAGGAAGAGTACCGCGACTATCTTGCGCTGCACGACGAGGTCGACAAGCTCTTCATGGACGAGAACGAAAAGGCGCGCCGTTTGGAAACGCTCAACTATCAGATCGAAGAAATCAGCCGCGCCAAGCTGACGGTCGGCGAAGACGAGGCGCTGGAAGCGCGGCGAAAGCTCTTGCAGAATGCGGAAAAGCTCGCCGACGGGATGTATGCCTCCGTGACGGCGCTCGACGGGGACGACGACGTGCAGGGAGCGACAGAGCTTCTTTCGCAGGCGGCGCGCTCACTGGAGCGCCTCTGCCGTTATGCGCCGGAGCTGACGGAACTGCACCAGACGGTCAGCGACCTTTCTTATCAGGTGCAGGATGTCGCGGGACAACTGAAGGATCGCTTGGACGCGCTGGCCTACAGCGAGGATGAGCTGGAACAGATCGAGCAGCGGCTCGACCTGATCCGTCGGCTGCGCAGAAAGTACGGAAATACCTGCGAGGACATTCTGCAATATCTTGAAAAGGCGAAGGAAGAAAAAGAGCGCATCGAATTTGCCGATGAGCATATGGCACAGCTGAAAAAGCAGGAAGCCGAAGCACTGGAGAAGGCGAAGAAGACGGCGCTCGACCTGCGAACCAACCGAATGTATGCGGCGCTCAATCTCAAGGGCTGCATTCTGCGCGAGCTGTATATGCTCAATATGCGGCGCGTTCAGTTCTCCTGCGAGTTCCAGCCCACGGCGCTGACACAGACGGGCTGCGACAAGGTCGTGTTCCATATGTCCGCGAACCTCGGCGAGACGCCGAAACCGATGAACAAGATCGCCTCCGGCGGCGAACAGGCGCGCATTATGTTGGCGCTGAAAAACGTCTTTGCGGAGAAGGACTGCGTGCAGACCATGATCTTTGACGAGGTCGACACCGGCGTGTCCGGCCGCGCGGCGCAGTGCGTCGCGGAGAAGCTCCATGAGCTTTCTAAAAAGAGACAGGTGCTCTGCGTGACGCATCTGCCGCAGCTTGCGGCGCTTGCGGACGTGCATTTTCTCATTGATAAGGAAGAGCACGACGGGCGCACCTTTACGACCGTTACGCGACTGGAGCATGAAGGACGGGTGCGCGAGCTTGCGCGCATCATCGGCGGCGCGGAGATCACGGAGACCACGCTGCAAAGTGCCGAAGAGATGCTAAATCATGCTTGACAAGCCCGTGCGGGTCTGCTAAAATAAGCGAAAATGCGATGAAGGGAAGAAGTACCCGAGCGTATCCGCGCGAAGAGAGCCGCCGGTTGGTGTAAGGCGGCGGGGATATTCGGAGAAATACCTCCCGGAGCAGCCTGCTTGAACACATGAGTAGGGCAGGCCGGGTTGCGCCCGTGATCGCGCCGGAGTCCACGACTCCCTAAGGTCATTCCCGCGAGGGTGTGGCAAAGCAGAGGTGGTACCGCGTAAAGATTACGCCCTCTGTTCGGAAAGCCCGAACAGAGGGCGATTATTCTATCTTTTGGAGGAAAAAATGAAGGTTTATGACGAACTGGTCGCGCGCGGTCTGATCGCGCAGGTGACAAATGAAGACGAGATCCGCGAAATGATCGACAACGGCAAGGCAACGTTTTATATCGGCTTTGACCCGACTGCGGATTCGCTGCACGTCGGCCACTTTATGGCGCTGTGCCTGATGAAGCGGCTGCAAATGGCCGGTAATAAGCCCATCGCGCTCATTGGCGGCGGCACGGCGATGATCGGCGACCCGTCCGGACGCACGGATATGCGCTCGATGATGACAAGAGAGACGATCGACCACAACTGCGAGTGCTTCAAAAAACAGATGGAGCGCTTCATTGAGTTTGGCGAGGGCAAGGCGCGCATGGTCAACAATGCCGATTGGCTGCTCGACCTGAACTATGTTGATTTCATCCGCGACATCGGCGCGTGCTTCTCGGTCAATAATATGCTGCGTGCCGAGTGCTTCAAGCAGCGCATGGAAAAGGGACTGAGCTTCCTTGAGTTCAACTATATGCCGATGCAGTCCTATGACTTCTATTACCTTTTCCAGCACTATGGATGCAACATGCAATTCGGCGGCAACGACCAGTGGAGCAATATGCTTGGCGGCACGGAGCTGATCCGGCGCAAGCTCGGCAAGGACGCGCACGCGATGACCATTACGCTCCTGCTGAACTCCGAGGGCAAGAAGATGGGCAAAACCGCCAAGGGCGCGGTCTGGCTCGACCCGCAGAAAACGACGCCTTACGATTTCTTCCAGTACTGGAGAAACATCGACGACGCGGATGTCATGAAGTGCATTCGTATGCTGACCTTCCTGCCGCTGGAGCAGATCGACGAGATGGATCACTGGCAGGGAAGTGGGCTGAATCAGGCAAAGGAGATTCTTGCCTATGAGCTGACCAAGCTCGTTCACGGCGAAGAGGAAGCGGAAAAGGCGCGCGCTGCCGCACGCGCTTTGTTCTCCGGCGGTGCGCAGGCGGAAATGCCGACGACGGAGCTGACCGAGGCACAACTGACCGACGGGAAGATCGCGGTTCTTGACCTGCTGCTTGCCTGCAAGCTGGCACCGTCGAAATCCGAAGCGCGCAGACTGGTGCAGCAGGGCGGCGTGTTTGCCGACGATGAGAAGGTCGCGTCCATCGACGTGAGCTTCACGGCGGAGCAGCTAAAGCAGGGCGTAAAGCTGCGCAAGGGCAAGAAGGTATACCACAAGGCAGTCCTTGCATGAGAAAAAGATCGCAGTGAGCACGATAACTGCTCACTGCGATCCTTCTTTTTATACACCGGTCATGGATTCCAGTACCGTATATTCCTCCATGTCCATGCCCTTGTGTTCGGATAGGCCTTCGTCAATGTCGACGTCGCACATGGCGCCGTTTTTGATGCAGATGATGCGGTTGGTCGCGCCGCCTGCCAGAAGGTCGACCGCATGGTAGCCCATGCGCGTCGCGGTGACGCGGTCGCGCGCGGAGGGTGTGCCGCCGCGCTGGATGTGGCCAAGGACGGTCACGCGCGGATCCAGAGCGATCTCGGCCTTGATCTTCGCCGCGACGTCAAGGGCAGAACCCGCGCCCTCTGCGACGACGACCATATAGTGCGTAAAGCCGTTCAGGCGCGCGCTGCGGATCTTTTCGATGACCTCGCTTTCAAAGCTGCCCTTGCTCTCCGGAACCATCACCGCCGTTGCGCCGACCGCAAGGCCGACATACAGCGCCAGATGACCTGCGTGACGCCCCATGACCTCCACGACGGAGCAGCGCTCATGGGACTGCATGGTATCACGCAGCTTGTCGATGCACTCGATCGCGGTATTCGCCGCCGTATCGAAGCCAATGCAGTAGTTTGTGCAGGCAATGTCATTGTCGATGGTGCCGGGAATGCCGATGACGGAAATGCCGTATTTGGAAAGCGCCAGCGCACCGCGGAAAGTGCCGTCGCCGCCGATGGCAACCACACCGTCAAGGCCGAGCAGCTTGCAGGTGTTGACGGCCTTCTGCTGCCCTTCCTCAGTCATAAACTCCTCGCTGCGTGCCGTATAGAGCATGGTGCCGCCGCGATTGATGATGTGAGCGACGCTCTTTTCATCCAAACGGGTGATGTCGCCGTTGATCAGGCCGTTCCAGCCGCGTCGGATACCGACGACCTCAATACCGCGGAAGATCGCACTGCGGACGACGGCGCGAACCGCTGCGTTCATGCCGGGGGCGTCACCGCCGCTGGTCAGAACGCCGATCCTACGAATGCTGCGCATTGTTCAAACCTCGCTTTCGGTTTCAAAAGTTCGGTCTTATTTTATATCGTTTCGGTCGATTTGTAAATAGACTCAGTTTATAAATTTTTCTACCGAGCAGTTTTGCTTGCAGGACTTGCACTTGCCACAGCAGTTGCAACGGGATTTATGGCACAGGATCCAACACACGGAGAAGCAAAGCCACACGGCGATCCCAAGCAAAATGATAATATCTAACACATTCATATCAAACGATCAGAGAGACGCAGCGAAAAACCGCCAGCGCCATCAACCAAGCGACGGTGCATTGAAACAAGGAAACAACGATACCGCGCCAGCGGCAGCCAAGCTCCCGACCGATCGCACCGAGCGCCGCGACGCAGGGTGTATAGAGCAGCGTAAAGGTTAGAAAGCTTATCGCGGAGGCGGCGGAGAAGAGAGTCGGTAGCGCCTGTGTCAGAGCGGCGGTTGAATTTGCGTTCATAAGGACGCCCATTGTACTGATCACTGCTTCTTTTGCCGTAAATCCCGTGATCAATGCCGTTGAAATACGCCAGTCGGAAAAACCGAGTGGCCGGAAGATCGGGGTGAGCCAGCGGCCGATCTCTGCAAGGAGGCTCTTTGCGCTGTCTTCCACGAAATTCAGGCGGGCATCGAAGGATTGCAGGAACCAGATCAATAGCGTTGCGACAAAAATAACGGTGAACGCACGCTGCAAGAAGTCTTTTGCCTTTTCCCACAGCAGCATCATGACGCTCTTAACGGAGGGAAGCCGATAGTTCGGCAGCTCCATGACAAACGGAACAGGCTTGCCGCGAAATACAACATGGTTCATCAGCAAGGAGATCAAAACGCCCACGAGCATACCGCCAAAATAGAGAATACCCATGGTCAGCGCGGCATATTTCGGGAAAAATGCTGCGGTAATTGCGGCATAGATCGGGATCTTTGCTGAGCAGGACATGAACGGCGTCAATAAAATGGTGAGCCTGCGGTCGCGCTGGGAAGGAAGCGTGCGTGTTGCCATCACGGCGGGCACCGTGCAGCCAAATCCGATGATCATTGGGACAAAGCTGCGTCCGGACAGCCCGATCCGCCGCAGGAGCTTGTCCATCACAAAGGCGACGCGCGCCATATAGCCGGTGTCTTCCAAGATGGAGAGGAAGAAGAACAGAACAACAATGATCGGGAGAAAACTGATAACGCTTCCAACGCCGGCAAAGATGCCCTTTACAACAAGGCTTTTAACTACGGGGTTCATTCCGTAGTCGTTCAGTGCCCGTTCTACAACTGCACCAAGATGATCAATGCCGGAAGCAAGCAGGTTTTGCAATCCCGCACCGACAACATCAAAGGTCAGCCAGAAGATCAGCAGCATGATACCGATGAAAACTGGAAGTGCCAAGTACTTATTTGTCAAAACACGATCAATGCGAATGCTGCGAATATGTTCACGGCTTTCGCGGCACTTAACAACGGTCTTCGCGCACAGGCGCTCGATGTAATCATAGCGCATCGAGGCAATTGCCGCGTTGCGATCCAACCCGCCCTCGTCTTCCATTTCAACGATACTGTGCTCCAGAAGTTCCAATTCGTTTTGATTGACATTCAGGCGGGAAATGATGTCTTCGTCTCCCTCGATCATCTTGGTAGCCGCAAAACGTCGTGAGATTCCGGCACGTTCGGCGTGATCTTCGATCAAATGAGAAACCGCATGAATACAGCGATGCACGGGGCCGTCGTCGCAGAAATCAATTCGCTTCGGAAGCACTTTTTCGCGGGCGGTATGTACGGCACAGTCGATCAATTCGTCAATGCCTTCGTTTTTTACCGCCGAGATCGGGACAATCGGTACGCCAAGCTCTTCCGACATTTTCTGTACGTCGATCGTTCCACCGTTTCCGCGCACTTCGTCCATCATATTCAGCGCCAGAACCATTGGAATGTGTAGCTCCAGAAGTTGCAGCGTCAGATAGAGATTGCGCTCAATGTTCGTCGCGTCCACGATGTTGATGATACCGTCCGGATGCTCATTCAGGACGAAATCACGTGTGACGATCTCCTCGCCGGTGTAGGGTCGCATGGAGTAAATGCCGGGCAGATCCGCAACGCGGCAGTTTTTCGCTCCGCGCAAAAGGCCGGTTTTGCTGTCAACGGTCACGCCGGGAAAATTTCCGACGTGCTGATTGGAACCGGTCAGCTGATTAAAGAGCGTCGTTTTGCCGCAATTTTGGTTGCCGACCAATGCAAAAAGAAGCTCTTTCATTTCACATTCTCCGGTTCAATTTCGATTTTTGCGGCGTCTTCCAACCGGAGCGTCAGTTCGTAGCCACGTAGACGCAGCTCCATGGGGTCTCCCATTGGTGCGATTTTCACCACAGTGATATGTGTGTGCGGAAGTAAGCCCATATCCAGCAAACGGCAGCGCAGAGTCCCTTCCCCTCCAACAGAGGTGATCGTTCCGCTGCTGCCAATTTTCAGATCCTTAAGCGTCATGTTTTTATCTCCAGTGCGCTTTTATTTTTTTTCAGTATATCGCCGTGCGCCAAAGTTTGTCAAGGCTAACGAAAAAAGAAGTTTTCCGGTCTACCGGAAAATGAAAAGCAGTTTCTTGCTTTTGGGGATGGAAAAAAGAGAGCGCGTGTGCTATCATAAAAAAGAAAAGGAGGCGGCTTTTGTGAGCTTTCAGGTAGAAAAGGTAACGGAGGACATTGTCCGTTGGATCAAAGAGTGGTTTGAGAAGAACGGCAAGGACTGCAACGCGATCGTCGGCATCTCCGGCGGAAAGGACAGCTCGGTCGCAGCGGCGCTCTGCGTCCGTGCGCTGGGTGCGGAGCGTGTGATCGGTGTGCTGATGCCGAACGGGGAGCAGAGCGACATTGCCATGAGCCACTTGCTGGTCGACCATTTGGGCATTACTCATTATGTGATCAATATTCAAGACGGCTATCAGGGACTTTTGGGTGAAGTCAAGCGCGTGATGGGGCAGGTCAGCCGTGACACGGAGATCAACCTTGCGCCGCGCCTTCGCATGGCAACGCTCTATGCCGTCGGTCAGAGCAACAACGGCCGCGTGGTAAACACCTGCAACCTCTCCGAGGACTGGGTCGGCTACTCCACGCGCTATGGCGACAGCGCGGGGGATTTTAGCCCGCTTTCTATGCTCTGCGTCCGCGAAGTTAAGGCGATCGGAAGATACCTTGGTCTGCCGGAGAAACTGATCGAAAAAGTTCCCATCGACGGGCTTTGCGGACAGACGGACGAGGAAAAGCTCGGCTTTTCCTATGCCGTGCTCGATGCCTATATTCGGGACGGGGCAGAACCCGCGCCGGAGATCAAGGAAAAGATCGACCGTCTGTATCGCCTGAACCGTTTTAAGGTTCGCTTTATGGACGTATTTCCATATGAACCGGAAAAATAAAAGGAGAGACACCATCATGGAACAGATCATTGTCAATGCGATCGGGGACGCTTGCCCCATTCCCGTTGTAAAGGCGACCAAGGCACTCGACGCGATGAAGGCGAAGGGCGTTGTGGAAGTGCACGTCGATAACGACACCGCTGTGCAGAATGTCACGCGGCTCGGTACGCATCGCGGCTTTCAGGTCAGCAGCGAAAAAGTAGACGAAAAGCATTTTGTTGTCCGCATTGAGGCCGATCGCGCCGAAAACGCGCCTGCCGCAGCGCCGCAGATCGTCTGTGCACCGGAGGGAAACACGGTCGTTGCCTTCGACACGAACTGCATGGGACGCGGAGACGATGCACTGGGCGCAACGCTGATGAAGGGGTTTATTTACGCGCTGTCTCAGTTAGAGACGCTTCCCAAGACGCTGCTGTTTTATAACGGCGGCGCGAAGCTCACGACGCAGGGCTCCGCCGCGCTGGAGGACTTAAAAAGCATGGAGGCGCAGGGCGTTGAGATCCTGACCTGCGGCACCTGCCTGAATTTCTACGGCCTTACGGAGCGGCTTGCCGTAGGCTCGGTCACGAATATGTATTCCATTGTCGAAAAGCTCAACGGTGCCGCAAAGGTGATAAAGCCGTAACGGGATGATCTATCTGGATAACGCGGCCACGACGCTCCATAAACCGCCGGAGGTCGTCCGCGCGGTGACGGAAGCGATGTGCAGCATGGGAAACTCCGCTCGCGGCTCGTATAGCAGCGCGCTTGCGGCCTCGCGCGTCATTTATGACGCGCGCTGTCGTGCTGCGGCGTTTTTTGGCTGCGCGCGGCCGGATCATGTCGTGTTTACGTCGAACGCAACGGAGGCGCTGAACATTGCCATCGCGGGTGTGCTGCACGCCGGAGATCATGTGATCTCGACGGATCTGGAGCACAACTCTGTCCTGCGCCCGCTATACCGTCTGGAGGCGGAGCGTGGGGTTTCTCTCAGCTTTGTTCCCGCCGACCGCACCGGACGGATCGACTATGCGGAGTTTGAGCGGCTGGTCCGCCCACAGACCCGCGCGATCGTGTGCACGCACGCTTCCAACCTGACCGGAAATCTCCTCGACCTGACCCGCATCGGTGAAATTACGAAAAAGCACGGGCTGCTTCTGATCGTTGACGCCGCGCAAACGGCTGGCTGCATCCCAATCCATATGGAGACGATGGGGATCGACATCCTCTGTTTTACGGGACACAAAGGGCTGATGGGACCGCAGGGAACTGGAGGCCTGTGCCTCCGCGAGGGCGTGGAGATCGCGCCGTGGAAGGTCGGCGGTTCCGGTGTGCACTCCTACAGAAGACAGCAGCCCGCGCAGTACCCGACCAGACTGGAGGCCGGAACGCTCAACGGCCACGGGATCGCCGGCCTATCTGCGGCGTTTGCCTATTTGCAGAAAGCTGGCCTGACGGCTGTGCAGGAGAAGGAAAACGCGCTGATGCGTCGCTTTTATAACGGCGTGAAGGACGTTGACGGCGTGAAGGTTTACGGCGATTTTTCGGCGCGGGAGCGCGCCGCGATTGTTGCGCTCAACATCCGTGACTACGACTCCGGCAGCGTCGCCGACGAACTGTCGGAGTGCTACGGTATTGCGACCCGTTCCGGCGCGCACTGCGCGCCGCGGATGCACGCGGCGCTCGGTACCGTGGATTCCGGCGCGGTGCGCTTCAGCTTTTCGTGGTTCAATACCGAGCAGGAGGTCGAGACGACGATCCTTGCGGTAAAGGAGATTGCCGTGCAATGAGAGAAAAACAACTGCGCCTTGTTGTGGCCTTTCACACGACAACGGCGGCGATGGCGATCGAGCGTTACTGCAACGACAATCAGATCGCCGGTCGGCTCATTCCGATCCCGCGCGAGATCACGGCGGGCTGTGGGCTTGCGTGGAGCGCACCCATCACGGCAAGAGCCGATGTCGAGCGTGCGGCAGCGGCTGTCGGCGCCGAGATCGACGGTTATTACGAACTGATGCTGCCATGAAGAAGTCACAGGCGGGATGCCTGCGACTTCTCAGCGTGTCGAAAAACTTTTTACGGTACACTGGGAACCTGCCAAAAAGGTTCGGAAGACGAGCAACTCACGCCTGTCGGCGTATAGAGATACGCTAAGGCGCGAGTTGCGAAGCAGGTCAAAATTCTTGCAAAGCAAGCTGGTCTCAATACTATATAAGTTTGAAATTGTATCTTTCTTCCGTAATAAAGAACTCACTGTCGAGCGTGCCGACAGGCGCAGCGGTGAAAACTGCAAACTGACTTGCGCAAAAAACACAGGCGCGGTCTTCGGAAAAGTCCGAAGACCGCGCCTGTTTTATTCGGATAGAGACGATGAAAACCAATACTGCCGCATACGCCTCAAAAAATCCTCTGTGATCGGATAACCGCTATATTCGCCGATAATTGAATCAACGCCGCAATATGGGCATATCGCGGTGCCGGATGCGTCTTCGATCCAATCAACGATCTCTTTCGGGTCAAATCGTTTTAGGCAATAAAAGCATCCGCACGTTTTATCATTTCGTAGCAGCTCCCGATTGTTGGATGAAAACCGGTGCGTTTCAATGTAATCAATCATACACAAACCTCAACGATCGTTAAGTCCGATCTGTTCGACACAAAAATGAAAGTGCCGCCGTAATTCCAATTACGGCGGCACGATGGCAAAGAACCGTAATTTTGATAGAAACCATTAAAGGGGGTGCAGCTTCGGTTCAGAGGGGGGTGCAGTTCTCCATTTAAGGGGGTGCATTGTTTTTGACAACTCCACTGCCACTCCACGTCAAACTGGAGGTTATCGGCCTAATATCAGAATACCTGCGCAATCGGATACTTGCATAAATGAAAGTCCCGGTAAATCTTTTCTCAGTTCTTCGGCAACAAAATAGATTTCCTCGTCGTCCCATGCGCCCCCCGCAGCCAGCCTGCACCGCTCCAAATCCTTTCGTGTTTCAAAGGCAACATCGCCGATCATAATTTTTCCGTTTTCTTTTAGATGGTTGCGCAATTCAGTAAGAAATACGCTTTTTTGTGCATCTGTCAGGTGATGCAGAGAGTATGTCGCCACGATATAATCATAGCGCCGGTTTTGAAGCGGCTCGACAAGTCCCGTTGAAAAGTCCCCTTGATATAAATGTGCATTTGGCATTTTTTCAGATGCCAGCGCAATCATTCTTGCCGAGAAGTCCTGCCCATAAATGGAGCAACCCTGCTCGTACAGTTTCATTGTTAATGTGCCTGTTCCAAATCCTATATCCAATACAACGGCATTTGTGGTTTCCATGATTGTCTTGAAAATGAGCCCAAGCACTTCCTTATAACCGGCAAATGGATATGTGCTTTCCTCATCGGAAATACCGACAGTTTTGTCATATCCATCCGCCCAAAGGTCAAACCCCTTGCTGTTCAGCATGCTTTACCTCCATCAAATTCCGATTTGTCTAACTCATTATAGCATAAAAATCCACCGTAATTCTATCAAAATTACGGTGGACTTATGGTCGGAGTGGCGGGACTTGAACCCGCGGCCTCTTGGTCCCGAACCAAGCGCGATACCAAACTTCGCCACACCCCGAAAGCATGGTTATTATAAGCACTGTTTTGCGATTTGTCAAGGACAAAATTTGAAAAAGGCATAGACCGAAGCGCAACTTTATGATATACTCTGAAAAAATGAGGAGGAAGATATGACAAAGATCCTGTTTGTATGCCTCGGGAACATTTGCAGAAGCCCGATGGCGGAATATATCATGAAAGACCTTGTGAAAAAGGAGGGCGTAGCAGGGGAGTTTTTCATTGCGTCCGCAGCGTCCTGCTCCGACGAGATCGGAAACCCCGTCTATCCGCCCGCGAAAAAGAAGCTCGCGCAGCACGGCATCGACTGCTCGGAGAAGCGGGCGCGCCTGCTCACACGTGAGGACTACGATTCCTTTGACCTTTTGATCGGAATGGAAGAGAGTAACCTGCGCCGGATGCGAAACATCTGCAACGGCGATCCGGAAGGGAAGATGCACCTGCTGCTGGATTATACCGACCGACCCGGCGGGATCGCCGATCCTTGGTACACGGACGATTTTGATACGGCGTGGAACGACATAGAGCTTGGATGCCGCGGCTTGCTTGCCTTCCTGCGCAGAAACAGAGATTGACTTTTTTTCAAAATGCGCTACTATTAATGATAGAATGGAGATGAGGCAATGTCGAAGCTGCGCCGCTTTCAGGATTATGCCGTGCTGATCTTATGCGCCGTTACTTTTGCGTTTACCTACGCGCTGTTTATCTATCCCAACCAGTTTGCGCCGTCGGGTCTTCCGGGCATCGCAACGATCATCGAGCACCTGACCGGTATCAAAACCGGTTACTTGATCTTTGCTTTTAACGTCCCGCTGGTCATTATTACATACCGCATCGTGGACAGAACGTACGTCATTCGTTCCACGTTCTTCACGGTCGTTTTTTCCGTCATGCTCGTTGTTTTTTCCGAGATCGACCTTTCTCGCATTGCATACCATACGCAAAACGGAACGAGCACGATTCTCGCGCCGGTCGCGGCCGGTGTGGTCTGCGGCTTTTCCTACAGCATTGTGATGAAGCGCAATTCCTCCACCGGCGGCACGGATCTGATCGCCGCGTGGGTGCATCACTACCATCCGGAGATTAACCTTCTGTGGATCATTTTCTCCATCAATGCGCTTGTCGCGGTCGCCTCCTACTTCGTGTATGATTTCCAGATCGAGCCGGTGATCCTCTGCCTGTTTTACAGCTATATCTCCAGCAAGGTCGGCGACGGAATGCTGAAGGGATTCAAGGAAGCGGTCAAATTTGAGATCGTCACCGACACGCCGGAGGAGCTTTCGCAGGCACTCATGAGCGCGCTCAACCACGGCGTGACGGAGCTTTCCGCGATGGGCGGCTTTACGCACAACGACAAAAAGCTGCTGATCTGCATTGTGAACAAGCGTGAGATCGTTCAAGTGCAGAAGATCATTCAGCAGTTCCCGACTTCGTTTGCCTACCTTTCCAGCGTGAAGGAGACCATGGGCAATTTCCGAAGATAATGAAAAAGTGTCTCGGTGGTTTGCACCGAGACACTCTTTTGCTTTATTTCCCGCAAAGCTCTGCGGTGTCCTGCGCGATCATCAGCTCTTCGTTGGTGGGGATGACCCAAACCTTCACGCGGGAGTCGTCGGAAGAGATCAGTGCCTCTTCGCCGCGCACCTTGTTGCGCTCCGCGTCGAGCTTCACACCGAGGAATTCCAGACCCTCGCAGATCGCGGCGCGGTTAGTAGAGCCGTTCTCGCCGACACCGGCGGTAAAGACAAGGCAGTCAAGACCGCCGAGCGCAGCGGCATAGGCGCCGATGTACTTGCGGACTTCATAGCAGAACTTATCCAGCGCAAGCTGGCACGCCTCGTCGCCGTTCTTCGCGCCCGCTTCCAGATCGCGGAAGTCGGAGGAAACACCGTTCGACAGGGCAAGGACACCGGACTTTTTATTCAGCATCGTCAGGCACTCGTCAGCGCTCATATTATGGTTGTCCATAATGTACTGCGCGACACAGGTGTCAATATCGCCGCAGCGCGTTCCCATGGGGACGCCGGCAAGCGGGGAAAGACCCATCGAGGTATCCTGACACTTTCCATCCGCGACGGCGGAGAGGGAGGAGCCGTTGCCAAGGTGGCAGACGATGATCTTCAGCTCGGAGGCAGGCTTGCCCATCAGCTCGATCGCGCGCTTGGAAACGTAGCGGTGCGAGGTGCCGTGGAAGCCGTAGCGGCGCAGGTGGTCATTTTCATAGTATTCCGTGGGGATGGCGTAGCGGTATGCCTTCGGCGGCATGGTCATGTGGAATGCGGTGTCGAACACGGCGACCTGCGGCTTGCCGGGCATGGCTGCCTCGCAGGCTTCGATGCCCTTCAGATTGGCGGGGTTGTGGAGCGGGCCGAGCGGAATGCAGTCACGGATCGCTTGCTTGCACGCCTCGTTGATCACGCAGGAAGCGACGAATTTGTCGCCGCCGTGCAGCACACGGTGACCGACCGCGTCGATCTCGTCAAGAGAGGCTACCACACCGTACTCTTTGTCGGTCAGAATGTCCAGAACCGCAGTGATTGCCTCGGAGTGAGTGGGCATAGGAATCTCGCGCTCTACTTTAATGCCCTTGTCGGGAACCTTGTGAGTCAGCCGACCGTCGAGCGCGATGCGCTCACAGAGTCCCTTCGCGAACACCTCTCCGGTGCTGGGATCCATCAGTTGATACTTTAGTGAGGAACTGCCTGCGTTGATAACAAGAATTTTCATGGTTGCATCTCCCAATTCAGTATTTCTTTTTCGAAAAATTCGTGGTACTATAATCACAAACACATCTATTTTATACTACTTTCCGCTTTGTGGCAAGTGCAAATTTGCCTTCATGAGGTTTTTTATGAAAAACATCGGAATTGTCTGCGAATATAACCCGTTTCATAACGGACACGCGCACCAGGTCGCCGTGCTCAAGCCGCAAGGCGCGGTGGTTTGCCTGATGAGCGGCAACTATGTCCAGCGCGGCGAGCCTGCGATCTTAGATAAGATGACGCGCGCCGCTGCGGCGCTTTCCTGTGGTGCCGACCTTGTGCTGGAGCTTCCCGTTACCTGTGCGTTACGCTCTGCGGAGGGCTTTGCCTCCGGCGCGGTGAAGATATTTGACCGGATGGGCTGCGTGGACGCGCTCTGCTTCGGCAGCGAAAGCGGGGACACGGGACGGCTCCTTTCCACTGCGCGGCTTCTTTTGACCGATGCCTTCCGTGCCAAGCTGCGCAGTTCGCTTGCAAGCGGCGTTTCCTTCCCGCGCGCGCGGGAGAATGCGGTGCGCGCACTTGGAGGCGATGCAGAGCTGCTGTGCCAGCCGAACGATATTTTGGGCGTGGAGTACTGCAAAGCGCTCCTACGTGACGAAAGCGGTATGGTGCCGATGACGATACGTCGCGACGGTTCTTATCATGACGGGACGGACCCGCAATGCCCCTCAGCCGCGTTTTTGCGCCGACGCGCGCAGTGGGATGGATTTGTCCCGCAAAGCGCGCTGGAGGTCATGACGGGGCAGACACGGCACAGCTTGGCGGCAGGGGAGCGAGCCTTCCTTGCGCGCCTGCGCGCGCTGAGCGAGACGGAGTTTGCAATGCTGCCATATGGAGGCGAAGGCCTGTGGCGCAAGGTCATGGCGGCCTGCCGCGAAAAAGGAGGCCTTGACGAGATCGTCGAGGCAGCCAAATCCAAGCGCTACACGAGGACGCGCATTGCACGGCTGCTTCTTTGCGCATTCCTCGGCATAGACGAGGACACGCTCAATGCACCGCCGCCCTATGTGCGCGCGCTTGCCTTTAACGACCTCGGCGCCTCCGTTATCCGAAGGGCGCGGGAGGTCGGGACGATCCCGCTGATCCATGCGGGACAGACCCCGCCGGACGCAAGCTACGGAGAGCTTGAGCGCAGAGCAGCCGACCTTTACGGCCTGTTTTCCGACACTGCCGCGCCGGAACCGGCCGGAACGGAACGTGCGCTGCGGGTCTGTTATAAGAAAAGCGGAAAAAGCTGAAAAAAAGACTTGCAATTTGCAGAAGAGTATGGTATTATATCGGGGCGTTGAAAAAAATACGGGGCTTTTCGCCCTTTTACCACAGAAGAAAGAGGTGAATGTGATGAAGGAAGGTATCCATCCGAAATACGAACAGACGACGATCCGTTGTGCTTGTGGTGAGGTCATCGAGACCGGTTCCACCAAGAAGGACATCAAGGTCGAAATTTGCTCCAAGTGCCACCCTTTCTATACCGGCAAGCAGAAGCTGGTCGATACCGGCGGACGTGTTGACCGCTTCAACAAGAAGTTTGGCCTGAAGTAATGATTAAAGTCTGCATCGTTATATCGGTGCGGACTTTTTTCATTCTTTCGGGCGTTTTTTCGCGTTTTTGGAGAGAGTATGGAAGAAAAGATCAGGATAGAAAAAGCGGTTTTGGTCGGCTTGAATGCGGACTGCTTTTCGCCGGAGGAGACGGCGAGCGACGAGTCTCTGGACGAGCTGGAGGCGCTGCTGGAGACGGCAGGCGGCGTTTGTACGGCGAAAATGCTGCAAAACCGCCATACGCCCGACCCACACAGCTTCATCGGCGAGGGAAAGGCGGAGGAATTAAAAACCCTTTTGGAAAACACGGATGCAAATATGGTCGTTTTTGACAACGACCTTTCTCCGTCACAAATTCGCGCGCTTGAGGAGCTTACCGGCGCGACCGTGCTGGATCGCAGCGCGCTGATCCTCGACATCTTTGCGCAGCGCGCAAAGACGGCGGAGGGGCGGCTACAGGTGGAACTTGCGCAGTACCAGTATCTGCTGCCGAAGCTCTCCGGTATGGGAAAGTCGATGTCGCGGCTTGGCGGCGGCATCGGAACGCGCGGCCCCGGCGAGACAAAACTTGAGATGGATCGCCGCCACATTCGCCAGCGGATCGACAAGCTCAAAGAGGAGCTTGCGCAGGTGCGCAAGACCCGCGCCGTCCAGCGCGAGCGGCGGATCAAAAACGCGGTTCCGGTCGTTGCGCTCGTCGGTTACACGAACGCCGGTAAATCGACGCTTCTCAATCAGCTCACCGATGCCGGTATTCCGGCAAACGACCGCCTGTTTGACACGCTCGACACCACAACGCGCAAGCTCAGGGTGTCTGATCATCTGGAAGTGCTCCTGTCCGACACGGTTGGTTTTATCGCAAAGCTGCCGCATCATCTTGTGGAGGCCTTTAAGGCCACGCTGGAAGAGCTGCAATATGCTGATCTCCTTCTGCACGTGATCGACGCCTCCGACCCGCAGTGTCAGGCGCATATCGCCGTGGTCGATCGTCTGATCGCGCAGCTTGCAAGGCCGGAAACACCGGTTCTGCGCTGCTATAACAAGGTCGATCTTTTGGAGGATATGCGCAATTTCCCTGTTGGAGAGCAGAACATTCCGATGTGCGCCCGCAACGGTGTCGGCATGGATGAGCTTCTGTTCCGGATCGAACAGACCCTCACCGGCGCGCTTCACCATGTGACGCTGCTGCTGCCTTATTCCGAGGGCGGTGCGATCGCTGCGCTCCATGAGCAGGCGCAGGTTCACCGCGTCGAGTATCTTTCGGAAGGAATTGAAGTTGAATTGACCTGTAACGACGAGCTTTACGGGCGCTACCGCCGCTTTGCGAAGGAGGCGTCATGAAGCCGTATCTCGTTCCGAGCAAAATTGCCGACGCGGAGTTTACGGAGCGGCGCTCCCGCTTTATCGGCCACATTTTTCCGACCGATACGGAGCAGGAGGCGCTTGCCTGTCTAAAGCGGATGCGGGAGACCTATTGGGACGCGACACATAACGTTTATGCCTATATCATCCGCGACGGCGCGACACGCTTTTCGGACGATGGCGAGCCGGGCGGCACGGCCGGAATGCCTGTGTTACAGGTGTTGCAGCGCGAGGAAATTTTTAATGTTACCTGTGTGGTCACGCGCTATTTCGGCGGTATCCTCTTGGGCGCGGGCGGCCTTGTCCGTGCCTATGCGCACAGCGCAAAGCTGGCGCTCGATGCTGCGGGTCGATCCATAAAACAAGTCTGGACGAAGATCTATCTGCCGTGCCCTTACAGTTGGTTTGAACGCGTCAAATTAGAGGTCGCTGCTTTTGGCGGCGTGATCGAGGGAACGGATTTCGGCGCGGATGTGAGCTTTGATCTGCTGCTGCCGCAGGCGCAGGCAGAGCCGTTTCTTGCGCGTGTGCTCGATATGTCCGCCGGTACCATCGAAGGGCTGACCGGCGACAACGTTTATCGGGCGTTTCCGCTTGGAGGAGAACACGCATGAATTACCGACTGATCGAGGAGAAGGACATTTATCCGCTCGCGGAGCTTTTTACGCATTATTTTAACACGCGGGAAGGCGACGATTGGACGGTTCAAAAGGCTTACCGCAGACTGCACCCCGTGTGCACGCGCGAGGACTCTCTGAACCTCATTGCGGAGGAGGACGGCAAGATCGCGGGCTTTGCCATCGGCGGATTTACGCAGTATGACGACCTGAAGTCCTATGATCTGTTTGAGATTCTGCTCGACGCGGAATATCAGAAGCGTGGTGAAGGAACAAGGCTGATGGAAGAGGTGTTTGCGCGCGCCCGCGAGAGGGGCGCGGCAATGGTGCAGCTAATAGCGGTCAACGACGCTATGCACGAACACTTTTATGGGAAGCTCGGGTTTTATACGGCGAAAAACTTGGTCTTAAAGGCGAAAATGCTGTAAGATTTCTGAGATAAAAAACGCTGTCCTGTGCGGCAGCCAAACGTTTAAGGATGTGGTCGAAATGACGATACGTCAGCAGCTTGAGCAGTGCGAACACCTGACCTTGTGCGACAAGGCGCAGTTTTCCGACGCCACCCGTGGAAGGCTCCGCGAGGAAGCGCCGACGGAAAACGATATGCGTACCTGCTACCAGCGCGATTGCGACCGCATTTTACATAGCAAATCGTTCCGGCGGCTGATGCACAAGACGCAGGTGTTCCTACAGCCGGAGGGCGATCATTACCGCACCCGCATGACGCACACGCTGGAGGTCGCGCGCATTGCCCGCACGATCACGCGCGCGCTGCGCCTGAATGAAGACCTTGCCGAGGCGATCGCCTTCGGCCATGACCTCGGCCATACGCCGTTTGGCCACGCGGGCGAGGTGGCGCTTAGCGAAGTGACGGGCAAGGCGTTCCGCCACAATGAGCAGTCGCTTCGGGTGGTGGATCTGCTGGAAAAAGACGGGCAGGGACTGAACCTGACCTATGAGGTTCGCATGGGCATTCTCGGCCACAGCCGCCACAGCCGCCTTCCGGAGACGCTGGAGGGGCAGATCGTCCGAAAGTCGGATCAGATCGCCTATATCAATCACGACATTGACGACGCGATGCGCGCCGGAATCTTGACCAACGCCGATATTCCGCGCGAGATCTCCGCCGTTCTCGGCGATACCCACCGCGACCGGATCAATTCGCTTGTGACCAACATGGTCATGCACACGCTGCGCACCGGTCGGCTCGGCATGGACGAAACGGTGGATCAGACGATGGAAGCGCTGCGAAGCTTTATGTTTGAGCGTGTTTATAAGAATCCGGTCGCAAAGGGCGAGGAGTCCAAGGCGCAGCATATTTTACAGGAATTGTATTCCTATTACATTAAAAACCCGAACAAACTTCCGCCGGATTTCCGCCCGCAGCTGGACTTTGACGGCATGGAGCGCGTTGTGTGCGACTATATTGCCGGTATGACGGATAAGTACGCGATGTACAAGTTTGACGAGCTGTTCATTCCCATGGCATGGCAGGTGCGCGGATAAAAGAGGAGCACGTATTATGGCTTTTTCCCCCGCTTTTCTTGACGAACTGAATAACCGCAATCCGATCGAGGAAGTTGTTGGGCAGTATGTCGCGCTCACGCGGCGGGGCAGCAATTTGTTTGGCCTCTGTCCGTTCCACGGCGAGAAGACAGCCTCTTTCTCCGTAGCGCCGGAAAAGGGGATCTATTACTGCTTCGGCTGCCATAAGGGCGGCAGCGTGATCAATTTCATCATGGAAATTGAGAACCTTTCTTATCCGGATGCCGTGCGGTTCCTTGCAAAGCGCGCGGGGCTTGAGATACCGGAGGACGGACAGGATCAGGCGCGATACCGTAAAAAGGAGCGCCTGTGGGCACTTTGCAAGGATGCGGCGCGCTTCTTCCACGCGTGCCTCAAAACACCGCAGGCGGAGCAGGCGCGCGCCTATGCGCAGGGACGCGGCCTTGCGCAGGCGACGATCACGCGCTTTGGCCTCGGCTTTGCCCCCAACGCGTGGACGTCTCTGATGGACGCGATGACGGCGAAGGGCTACAGCAAGGAGGAGCTGCTCGAGGCGGGGCTTGTCCTGCAAAACAAGGACAAGGGAACGCTTTATGACCGCTTCCGCAACCGCTTGATGTTCCCGATCATCGACGTGCGCGGCAATGTTATCGGCTTCGGCGGGCGCGTGATGGACGACTCGACGCCCAAGTATCTCAATTCGCCGGAGACGCTGATTTTCAATAAACGGCGGAACCTTTTTGCAATGAATTTCGTCAAAAAGAGCAAGCTCGGCTATATCATCCTGACCGAGGGCTACATGGACGCCATCGCGCTGCATCAGTACGGCTTTGACTGCGCCGTCGCTTCCCTTGGCACCTCCCTGACGCAGGAGCACGCCGATATGCTCTCAAAGTATACCGATGAGATCGTTCTGACCTACGACGGCGACGCCGCCGGTCAGAACGCGACGCAGCGCGCCATACCGATGCTGGAAAAGACCGGCCTGCACGTCAGAGTCCTGCGGATGCGGGATGCGAAGGATCCGGATGAGTATTTGAAAAAATTCGGTGCGGATCGCTTCCGGCTGCTTTTGGAGGATTCCGAGAGTCAGGCGGAGTATCGCCTGCGCTCGCTGCAAATGAAATTTGATTTGACACAGGACGCACAAAAAGTAGAGTTCGCGAAGAAGGCGGCGGAACTTATTTCCATGTATTCCACACCCGTGGAGCGGGAAATCTACGGCGTAAGAGCCGCAGAAATGGCAGGTATTACACCGGAAGTAATGAAGCTGGAGATCACAAGGGCATTCAAGCGCCGCAAAGCGATGCAGAGGAAGGATCAGGAAAAGAAAGAGCTTGAAATTTCCGTTGCAAGGCAGCCGAAGATGCGCGAGGTGCGTTACGATAATCTGCGCAGCGCTATGGCGGAGGAAAGCCTTCTGCGTATGCTGCTGCGGCAGCCGGATCTGTTTGCGCGCTGCGAAGAACTCGATGACGACTACTTTTCCGTGTCGATGTTTGCTAAGGCCTTTTCCGCCTTGCGCGAACGCTGGAAGAGCGACCTTTCCGTGACGCCTGCGGCGCTCGCGGAGCTGCTGACTCCGGCGGAAATGTCGCATTTGACGTCTGTTCTGAACAAGCCGGACACGCTGCTTTCCGACGAAGCGTTTGACGACTGCGTCGCGCTTTTGCGGCAGGAGCATCGGACGGGCAGTGTCGACAGCACGCAAGCGCTGCGCGCCATGCAGGAGAGCCTGCGAAAGAAAAAGGGATATGGAGGTACATAATTCATGGAGGAAGTACGGATGCACGAGACGCTGCAAAAGCTTTTGGAAACCGCGAAAAAGGACAAAAAGGTTTCCTCAAAGGATCTGATTGATGCGCTTGACTCCATCGACGCCGATGAAAAACAGACCGACATGATCTACGATGCGTTGGAGGCCGCCGGTGTAGAGATCGACGTCAGCGATGTGGTGCAAATGCTCGCAAAGCCGGAGGAAATGCTTCCGAGTGAAGAAGATATTGCCCTTGTAGAAGAGGAAAAGCTGCTTGATACCGAAACGATAACGGAAGGCATTCAGGTGGGCGATCCGGTGCGGATGTATCTCAAGGAGATCGGCAATATTCCGCTCCTGACACCGCAGGAAGAGCTGGAGCTGGCAAAAAAGATGCACGAGGGGGACGAGGGAGCCTATCAGAAGATGGTGGAAGCCAACCTGCGGCTGGTCGTCTCCATTGCAAAGCGCTATGTCGGCAGGGGACTACCGCTGCTGGATCTGATTCAGGAGGGCAACCTTGGCCTGATGAAGGCAGCCGGAAAATTTGACTACCAAAAAGGATATAAATTCTCGACGTATGCTACGTGGTGGATCCGCCAGTCCATATCCCGCGCGATCGCGGATCACGCGCGCACCATTCGCATACCGGTGCACATGGTCGAGACGATTAACCGTGTCTCCCGCGCGACGCATGACCTTGTGCAGGAGCTTGGACGTGAGCCGTCGGCCGATGAGATCGCGTCGCGCCTTGAGCTTCCGCTGGAAAAGGTCGAGGAGGTCATGCGCGTCGGGCAGGATCCCGTCTCGCTGGAAACGCCGGTCGGCGAAGAGGACGACAGCCATCTGGGCGATTTCATTCAGGACGAGGACGCTTCGGAGCCGATGGATGCCGCGACGGCAGCGATCCTTCGGGAGCAGCTTGCAGGCGTTTTGCATACGCTGACGCCTCGAGAGGAGAAGGTGCTCTGCCTGCGCTACGGCCTGATCGACGGCAAAATGCATACGCTGGAAGAGGTGGGAGACGAGTTTAACGTGACCCGTGAACGCATCCGCCAGATCGAGGCCAAGGCGCTGCGAAAGCTGCGTCATCCGACCCGCGCGAGAGTGCTGAAAGATTTCCTGAATTGAGGGAATGAAAAATAACACTTGACAACGGCGAAAAAATACGTATCATATTCGTGTGGACAACTCCACCGAGAGATACGGAGGTTGGATTTGATGTACGATAGAATTGCAGCATACCTGTCTGAGCAGCTCGATATTCCTCAGGAGGAAATGAGCCGCGAGACCACCTTTGAGAGCCTGCACCTTGACTCGCTGGATATGGTGGAGATGCTGATGGATCTGGAAGAAGAGCTGGGCATCGACTTTGAGTTGGATGACGACGAGAAGCCCACGACGCTTGGCGATCTGGCAGATTACATCGATGACAGACTGGCAGAGGTAGAATAAGCGCACGGCTTTGACCTGTGGCAAGGTCGCACTAGTCGGGGAGATAGCGGTGCCCTGTAGCCTGCAATCCGCTACAGCAGGGATGAATCCCCGCACCCGGGTCGGTGATTTTGTTGCAGTCCGTGTAAGTGGTGTTGAGAGACCGGTCTTGCGCAACGTGCTCCCGTGAACCATGTCAGGCGGGGAACCGAGCAGCATTAAGCGGATCGGCGCGTGTGCCGCAAGGAAGCCGTTTTTGAGCTAACTGCACGATAACGGATGGGGTCGCCTGCCCAAATGCGGGTGTGCGATCTTGCCATGGGTCAAAGCAAGCGGAACTGCCGTTGGGCAGTTCCGCTTATACTGTCAAAAAAGTCCGCAACCGTCAAAATTGATTAATTTTTAAGAAAGCTGTCCGCAAGATTGCAATATAAATAGTCCAGTTTTTTGAATTTTTGCAAGTTGAAAGCTGATTGATTTATAATAATTTTGACTTACTTCGCAACTCACGCCCTACCGTATCTATATACGCCGACG
>OIYV01000188.1_pt1 | contig 41379 bp, 33 predicted proteins | sample 1588251 | NCBI WGS metagenome assembly OIYV01 (sample SAMN03283282) | human gut metagenome | biome: human-associated habitat; material: feces | host: Homo sapiens | place: Peru | collected 2012
GGTAACCGCCCCCTACGGAGAGCGACAGAGCAATCTGCCGCTCTCTTTTTTTGTACCCAACCGTGGGAAATTGGCGCTTTGATTAATCGGAGCACTTGGAGCACTCAGAGCACTCGGAGCACTCAGAGCACTCAGAGCACTCAGAGCACTCGGAACTTTCGGATAATTTCGATTTTTCGAAAACTCGAATTATTGGGATTTTCGGGATTTTGGATTGGCTACTTGTGGGTTCGTGGACCTGTTGGCTTGTGGACTTTTTTCGCAATTGCGAAAAAATCTATTGGGGGTATTGTTTTGGTGGTTTAAAATGTTTAAATTTGCATATACTGTTATGATTAACCAATTTATTTATTTAAATATCACTCAAAATTAAGTATTTATGGCAAAATTTTTACTTTCTATGGCTGTTGCTCTGATGGCAACAACAGCAGTGGCTCAAGCTCCTTCAGCAGAAGAACTGTCGAAGTATAGTGTACGCGTGGATTTTGTTGGCGACTCTATTCACTATCCAACTGTGGGTAAGTCAATCGTTACTTACGCTACAGAGGGCAGCACCGCCACCATTAACATTGGTGAACCTACAGGTTTAATTAATCTGAAGGCTAAATATGATGATGCTTCAACTGCTCTTACAATGTATCCACAAATGGCTGGCATGGACGATGAAACCTACCAGTATCGCATGATTGTGCCTGCTTCGGTAAAGACTCAAGCTCCTACTGCTTTCGGTAGCGCAACTATCAGTGGTAATCTGTTTGACAATATGATTACTTATGGTCCTTGGAACATGATTCTCACTTCTAACTACACTGATAATAAAGGTGTGGTTTACGACAAAGATATCACTACTTGCATTTTCAAGCCTAACTGTACCGTTACTCTCGGTGTGATTGAAGAAGACGACGCTAACGATTACGTTTATAAGAAGGGTGCAGTACAAGAATTGAGGACTTACGCTGAACAGACTGGCCAGGGCGTCATTGTGTATAACTTCGATGAAATGGGTGGTTGCTTGGTTATTAACTTCAACAATAATAAATCTTGCACCATTTCAAGCAACGACTTGGTTTACAAGAAGAACGAAAAGAATGTGTACAAAGCATTTGCTCTCGCAGAAAGCACTATCGGTGGCGTAGACGTAGTGAAGGCTGAAAATCCCGACGCGGCAGGTGTGATTGAGGGTGGCAAGCAAATTAAGTTTGGTTACGTTGGTTTGATCAACACTGCACGCTATGGCTATCGTGGCCTCTACTACCAAGTGAACATTGCTCTCGACAATGAACTCGATGTGCCATCTGGCATCACCGACACTCAAGCTGCAAAGCAAGTGGCTAACGTGAGTTATGTTAACCTTGCTGGTATGACTTCATCAACTCCATTCGATGGCGTGAATGTGAAGGTGATCCGTTACACCGACGGCAGCATGAACACTCAAAAGGTGATTGTTCGCAAATAATAACGCGCGACATAGCATATAACGCACGAGGCTTAATCAGCAATGGTTAGGCCTCGTGTTGCTTTTTAGAAGTTAAGAAGATTTTTTAGAAGTTAAGGAGTTAAGAAGTTGAAGAAGTTAAGACGATAGCATTGTTTTGGGTGAAATTTGATACCACGACCGACCCTCTCCGAGGCTCATATTGTGTGCGCATCGCTATCACCAAGCTGCGCTCAATCGCTTTGCGATTTTCGCTTGCATGGTGTTTCGCATCATTTGGCATCTCCGATGCCTGTCTCGGCTGTTGTTTTCAAGAAGTTAAGGAGTTAAGGAGTTAAGACGATAGCATTGTCTTTGGTAATTTGTCTTTGGTAATTTGTTTTTGTTTTAGGGGTGGGGGAGGAATAAAAAAAACAGCTGATTTATGGGGAAATCAGCTGCCTTTGTTGGAGGTCACTAGCGGAGTCGAACCGCTCTAACTGGTTTTGCAGACCAGGGACTAAACCGCTCATCCAAGTGACCGTTTTTGTTTGGTGATGCAAAATTAGTATTTTTATTTCATATCTGCAACTTTCCGCGGTTATTTTTCGGATTTTGGGGTGTTTTTGGCTTATTATTGCTTGTGAGGTGCGAGTTATTGCCGATTTTTCGTAATTTTGTATGTATATTCCAACTAAGATTGATTGAAATTTTATGACAAGACGATTCTTACTCATATTCACCCTCATGGTGATTGGTGCAAGCAGTGCCTTTGCTCAAATTTTTGACCCTGTGAAATGGAAGTCAGCCATCAAGATGACCGATGCTACCAATGGCGTGGTGACTTTCACCGCCACCGTTGATGCCGGTTGGCATGTGTATGGCACTCAACTGCCTGTTGGCGGACCAGAGCCAACCTCCGTGCACTGGAACAATCAGGGCGTGAAACTTGTGGGCGGTTTAACCCCCAGCAAGGCGGCGCACAAGCAGCACGACGAAACCTTCGACATGGATTTGAGTTGGTGGACCGGTAGCGTGACCCTTTCGCAGAAGTTTACCGTAACAGCCAAAGAATACAAGATAGAAGGAAGCATCCGCTATATGGCGTGTGACGACGAAAACTGCACGCCACCAAAGTCGGAATCGTTCTCGTTCAAAGGCACGGCGGCACAGGCACCTGTAGCAGAAACCGTTCAAGCACCTACTGCCAACGCAACCTCTGCCGATACAGCAGCCACCCTTGCTCAACCAGTGGCAGCAGTCGGCACAGTCGATTCTGCGGTGGCATCGCCCACCCACGACCAACTGTGGGCACCTGTTACAGCCATTGAAGGCGACAACGCCGATGTGGAAGATATTGCCGACCGCTCGTTGTGGTACATATTCTGGGCGTGCTTCTTGGGCGGACTTCTCGCCTTGCTCACCCCTTGCGTATGGCCAATGATACCGATGACCGTGAGTTTCTTCTTGAAGAAAAGCGGTTCGAGAGCCAAAGCCATCACCAACGCCACCACCTACGGATTATCTATCATCATCATATTCCTGCTTCTTGGCATCTGCTTCACCGTGCTATTCGGTGCCAGCGCCATGAACGCACTCGCCACCAGCGCATGGTGCAATTTGCTGTTCTTCGCATTGCTCGTGATTTTCGCCATTTCATTCTTCGGCGCATTCGAAATCACACTTCCCCAATCGTTGAGCAACAAAATGGACAGCACCGCCAGCAAGACTACCGGTATGCTCAGCATCTTCTTCATGGCAGCCACTCTGGTGATTGTGTCGTTCTCCTGCACCGGTCCAATTATCGGCACCCTTTTGGTGGAAGCTGCCAGCCGAGGCAGTGTGATGGGCCCTGTGGTGGGTATGACAGGCTTCGCAATAGCCCTCGCCATACCGTTCACCGTGTTTGCCCTTTTCCCCACCATGCTCAAAAAGATGCCAAAGTCGGGAGGCTGGCTCAACACCGTGAAAGTGGTGCTCGGCTTCATAGAACTGGCTTTGTCGCTCAAATTCCTCTCCGTAGCCGACCTCGCTTACGGATGGCGTATACTCGACCGCGAAACCTTCATTGCCCTTTGGATAGCCATTTTCGGCGTGATGGGACTCTACTTGTTGGGAATGTTCCGCTTTAAGAGCGACGGTGAGCCAAAATCATCGGGAATAGGCGTGACACGCTTCTTCTTGGCGCTCGTGTCGCTCTCATTCACCGCCTATCTCGTGCCAGGCTTGTGGGGCGCGCCTCTGAAAGCCACCAGCGCATTCGTGCCACCACTCTACACCCAAGACTTCAACCTCTATGGCGGAGAGCAAGTGGAATATGACGACTTCGACGAAGGTATGAAAGCCGCTGCTGCACAGGGCAAGCCCGTGTTTATCGACTTCTCCGGTCACGGTTGCGTGAACTGCCGAAAGATGGAAGGCGCAGTGCTCGATGAAGCGAAAGTGAAGAAAATGATTAGTGAAGACTTCGTGACCATCAAACTGATGGTTGACGACAAAACCCCACTCCAGCAACCTATGGTGGTGCAGGAAAATGGCAAACAAACCACCCTCACCACAGTGGGCGACAAGTGGAGTTATCTGCAACGCCACAAATTCAACAGCAATTCGCAGCCCTATTATGTGGTGCTCGACCAGCAAGGCGCGCTCCTTTCAGGTCCGTTTGCCTACAACGAGGACGTGGACGCCTTCATCGCATTCCTGAAGCGAGGCGCGAAAACTAATTAGTGGAATATATACATATTTGGATTTAAACAATGACAAAACACTCAAAAGAAGAAAAATTAACGGCGTTCAGCCAGTTGCTCGACGTGGTGGACACGCTCAGGGAACAGTGTCCGTGGGATTCGGCACAGACCAATGAGAGCATTCGCCCCAACACCATAGAGGAAACTATGGAACTTGCCGAGGCACTGATAGCTGGAGAGCCCGACAACATACGCAAAGAATTGGGCGATGTGCTGCTCCACATCTTGTTTTACGCCCGATTCGGCGAGGAGAAAAGCCAGTTCGACATAGCCGACGTGTGCGATTCCCTTCGCGAAAAACTCATCTTCCGCCACCCCCACATCTACGGCGACCACAGTGCCGCCGACGCATCGCAGGTGCGTGAGCAATGGGAGGTGATAAAGATGAAAGAAAAAGGAGGCAACAAAACCATTCTCGGTGGCGTGCCCACCACATTGCCATCGCTCATCAAAGCCGAACGCGTGCAGGAAAAAGCCGCAAATGTGGGCTTCGACTGGGATAAGCCAGAAGATGTGTGGCAAAAGGTGCGTGAAGAAATCGGCGAAGTGGAAGCCGAACTCAAAAGCGGACATGAGATTGACCGCGAGAAAGAGTTTGGCGACCTGTTTTTCTCGCTTGTGAATGCCGCTCGCCTCTATGGCGTGCGCCCCGACAACGCACTTGAAAAGACAAATCAAAAATTCATAGGACGCTTCAACTACATAGAGCAGAAAGCCAAACAGCAAGGCAAGCGACTCAACGAAATGACACTTGCCGAAATGGACCAACTGTGGGACGAAGCTAAAAAACAACACTTGGGCGAATGATACTTTGTGTAACGGAGAAACCAAGCGTGGCAGCCGACATTGCAAAAATCCTGGGTGCCACCGCGCGTCGCGACGGCTTTTACGAAGGTAATGGCTATCGTGTGAGTTGGACGTTCGGCCATTTGTGCGAGTTGAAGGAACCCAACGACTACACCGACCTGTGGAAGCGTTGGAGCCTCGGCTCACTGCCCATGATTCCGCCCCGCTTCGGCATCAAACTCAAAGACGACGAAGGCATCAAAAAGCAGTTTCATGTGATAGAAACCCTCATCAAAGACTCCACCGAGCTTATCAACTGCGGTGATGCCGGGCAGGAGGGAGAACTGATACAGCGATGGGTGTATCAGAAAGCGAACTGCACCATACCGGTGAAGCGACTGTGGATATCATCACTTACCGACGACAGTATTCGTGAGGGATTCAAGCATTTGCAGCCCTCGGAAAACTTCGACAACCTCTACTACGCAGGTTTGTCGCGCGCCATCGGCGACTGGATTTTGGGCATGAACGCCACACGCCTCTACACGCTGAAATACGCACGTTCACGCAATGTGCTCTCGATAGGACGTGTGCAGACACCCACGCTCGCCCTCATAGTGTCGCGCCAACGTGAAATTGAAAACTTCGTGCCAGAAGACTACTGGGAAATCAAGACCCTGTATCGTGGTGTGACATTCAATTCCACAAAAGGCCGCTACAAGAGCGAAGAAGATGCCAACACGGTGATTGCCGGCATCAAGGAAGCACCATTGTCGATTACCAGCATCGAGCGCAAGAAAGGCAAAGAGGCTCCGCCTCGCTTGTTCGACCTCACCAGTTTGCAGGTGGAGTGTAACAAGAAATTCTCATACAGTGCCGACATGACCTTGCGCACCATTCAGTCGCTCTACGAGAAGAAGGTGACCACCTATCCACGCGTTGACACCACATTCCTGAGCGACGACATCTATCCCAAGATACCCGGCATCATGCAAGCCATGGCACCGTATGCCCAGCTCACAGAGCCGGTGCTCCAGGGTGGTGCAATCAAAAAGAGCAAAAAGGTGTTCGACAACTCCAAAGTCACCGACCACCACGCCATCATACCCACCAATGTGGACCCACGCAAGGTGATGCTCACACGCGACGAGAAATTGGTTTACGACCTTGTGGCAAAGCGCTTTATCGCCGCATTCTATCCAGATTGTGAGTTCTCCACCACCACCGTGATGGCGAAAATCAGTCAATTTGAGTTTAAAGCCACTGGCAAGCAGATACTCAAAGAAGGTTGGCGCGCCATCTACAGCAAAGACAAGGCGGCAAACAACACCGAAGGCACCGACACCGACGACAACGGCAACATGCCCGAATTTGTGGTGGGAGAGAGCGGTCCTCACGAGCCATCGCTCCTGAAAAAGGCCACGCAGCCCCCAAAGATGTATAACGAAGGTACGCTCCTGCGCGCCATGGAAACGGCAGGCAAATTCGTTGACGATGAAGAATTGCGCGACGCTATGAAGGAAAACGGCATCGGTCGCCCTTCCACACGCGCCGCCATTATTGAAACGCTGCTCCGCCGCCACTACATCACCAAAGAGCGTAAAAACCTTGTTGCCACCACAGCAGGGTGCCAACTCATCGACACCATAAAAGATGAACTGCTCAAAAGCGCCAAACTCACTGGACTTTGGGAAAACAAACTTCGCAAGATAGAGCGAGGCGAGTTCAGCGCCAAGCAGTTTATCGACGAACTGAAAGTGATGGTCAACGAAATCGTGCTCACCGTGCTTCGCGACAATAGCGGCACCAATATCATAGTGGAGCAAGACACGCCCAAATCGCCCACAAAGGGCGGCGCGGCAGAGAGTGCGCCAAAGAAAAAGCGCGTGGCGAGGGTCACGAAATTCGAGCAGGTGCTTTGCCCCGTGTGCGGCAAGGGCCACATGGTGAAAGGCAAGAGTGCGTTTGGCTGTAGCGAATGGGCAAACGGTTGCCACACCGCGCTGTCATTTACCGAATATTCCGCCGACCTCACGCCAGCCAAATTGCGCGACGCGATAAAAAAGAATTTTAAGACACAAGATAAATGAACGAAACATTAGCAGCCGACCTTTCGGAGAAAGAGATATTCCCGATTGTTGACGAAAAGGGAAATGTGATAGGCAAAGCCACCCGAAAGGAGTGCCATTCGGGGAGCAGATTGCTTCACCCGGTGGTGCATTTGCACGTGCTCAACGCCAATGGCGACATCTATTTGCAAAAGCGCTCCATTCACAAGTTTATCCAACCCGGCAAGTGGGACACCGCTGTGGGCGGCCACATGGACTATGGCGAAACCGTGGAGCAGGCGCTGGAGCGCGAAACACGCGAAGAACTCGGCTTCACCGACTACGAGCCCAAGCACCTTTTCAGTTATGTGTACGATAGCGAGGTGGAGCGTGAAATGGTACACACCTTCTTCACCATCACCGACCGCAAGTCGTTCGACTTCGATCCCGCGGAAGTGGACGAAGGCCGCTTTTGGACGGTGGATGAAGTGCGTCAAGCCATAGGCACTGGCGTGCTCACCCCAAATTTTGAGGAAGAATTTCTCCGAATCCTTGGCGAAAAATAATCTGATTTGGGAAAAGCCAGCCGCCGGGCGTTTTCGGTTTGTTTGGGTTTTCGCAAAAAATATTTAAATTTTTGGTAATGCCGTCTGTAGGTATTAATTTTGTTGATTAAAGTGATAATTACCCCTGATGATTGAGCCTATTATAGATAGCCGTGTGATAGAGCAACTGAGCAAGTTGCTCAAATCGGCGCGTCATATCGTTATCACCTGCCATCTTTCGCCCGACGGCGATGCCCTTGGCAGCACTTTGGGACTGTGCCGAGTGCTCCGCAATATGGGCAAAGATGCTTATGTGGTGGTGCCCGACCAAGTGCCTCGCGCATTGCAGTTTATCCCTGCCGTTCGTGATGTGGTGGTCTATACCATGGCTCAACTGCGAGGCCGCTTTTTGGTTCGCAATGCCGACCTCATATTCTGCCTCGACTTCAACACGCTCAAGCGCATCGACAAATTGGGCGAAGTGATAGAGATGAGCAATGCGCCACGCGTATTGATCGACCATCACCTCGACCCCGATGACGTGTTTGATGTGAAGATTTCGTTCCCTCGACTGTCGTCCACTTGCGAGGTGGTGTATCGCACCATCCAGCAAATGGCGCTTTTGCGATACGTCGATACCGAGGTGGCGCAATGCCTGTTTGTGGGCATGATGACCGATACGGGCAATTTCACTTACAGCAGCGACTATCCCGAAATCTACGAGATTGTGGCTCATTTGGTGTCGTACAACATCAACAAGCAGTGGCTCTACAGCATGGCGATGAACACCTTCAGCACCGACAGCCTGCGCCTTCAGGGCTATGCCTTGAGCGAGAAAATGCAGGTGTTCCCCGAAGATGGCGCCGCGCTCATCACACTCACCAAGGAAGAACTGGAGCGATTCAACTACCGCAAAGGCGATACTGAGGGGCTGGTGAACAAACCGCTGTGCGCGCCCGAAGTGCGTTGGGTGATGTTTTTGCGTGAAGATGCCGACCAGATCAAGGTGTCGTGTCGCTCCGAGGGCGATTTCTCGGTGAGCGACATTTGCGCCCGCTATTTCGGCGGTGGCGGACACAAGAATGCCGCTGGTGGCGACTTCCATGGCACGATGGACGAAGCGGTGGAAGCATTCCACAAGGTGCTTGACGACTGCCGACAACAAAATATTTGACAAAACATTTTTTACAAGAGATATGAATACTAAAAAGATACTTTTTATACTCGGTATCATGGCTGTGACCATGAGCTTTGTATCATGCGAGAAAAATCGTAGCTATGCCGAATTGCTCAAAGATGAGCGTCAGGCTTGTAATGCCTTCCTCTGCAATTTCCGCTTGGCAGAAGTGCCAGCCGACTCCGTGTTTGAGGTGGGTTCCAACGCTCCATTCTACAAACTCGATGCTGAAGGCAATGTGTATATGCAGGTGCTCAAGGCTGGCGACCGTAAGAACAACAAGGCACGCAAATCGCAAACCATCTATTTCCGCTACACTCGCTACAATCTCAACACATGGTACACTGAGAACAGAACTTGGACTCCATCGGGCGGCAATGCCGACGATATGAGTATGGCTACCACTTCGTTCCAGTTCGATGACTACACCCGTCAGTCGTCGATAGAGTGGGGCACAGGCATTCAGATGCCGCTCAAGTATCTTGGCGTGGACTGCGAGGTGAACTTGATTGTGAAGTCGCAGTACGGCAAATCTGATGAGATTAGCTACGTTACGCCATTCCTCTACCACTTGCGCTACTTCCCCAGCAAGGTGTAAGTAAGCGCTGATGAAACAGGTGATGCGGGGGCATATCGGGAAAATGCCCTCGTAAATGAAATCCGCTCTATACAACTATTATTTATATATACTACTTAACTTTTAATACATCTTTATGTCACTCATTAAATCAATTTCTGGTATTCGTGGCACTATCGGCGGACGCGCAGGCGATGGCCTCTCTCCACTTGATATTGTGAAGTTTACCAGTGCTTATGCAACTTTCATTCGTCGCACCACCGCACTCTCGTCAAATAAAATCGTGGTTGGACGCGACGCTCGCCTCTCTGGCGAAATGGTGCTCAACGTAGTGGTTGGCACACTCGAAGGCATGGGCTTCGATGTTGTGAACATCGGTCTGGCTACCACCCCTACCACTGAATTGGCAGTGGTGTGGGAAAATGCTTGCGGTGGTATCATCATCACAGCCTCTCACAATCCAAAGCAATGGAACGCTTTGAAACTTCTTAACGAAAAGGGCGAATTCCTCACCGACGCAGAAGGCAAGGAAGTGCTTCGCATCGCTGAAGCAGAAGACTTCGACTATGCTGAAGTTGACGCACTTGGCAAAGAATCGAAGGCCGATTATCTCGACCGTCACATTCAAGCCGTACTCGACCTCAAACTCGTGGATGTGGAAGCAATCAAGAAAGCCAACTTCACCGTGGCTGTTGACGCAGTGAACTCAATCGGTGGCGTGGCAATCCCAAAATTGCTCGAAGCACTCGGCGTGAAGAAGGTGGAAAAATTGTTCTGCGAGCCAACTGGCAACTTCGGTCACACTCCAGAACCAATCCCAGCCAACCTCACCGCTATTAGTTCGTTCATGAAGGAAGGCAAGGCTGATGTGGGCTTCGTGGTTGACCCCGACGTTGACCGCTTGGCTATCATTATGGAAAATGGCGAATTCTTCGTTGAAGAATACACCCTCGTTTCCGTAGCCGACTACATTCTCTCACAAACCCCTGGCCCAGCAGTGAGCAACCTCTCATCTTCTCGCGCATTGCGTGATGTGGCTGCTAAGCACGGTTGCCGCTACGAGGCATCGGCAGTGGGCGAAGTGAACGCCACCACCCTGATGCGTGAAATCGGCGCAGTGATTGGTGGCGAAGGCAATGGCGGAGTAATTTATCCAGAACTCCACTATGGCCGCGACGCTCTCGTGGGCGTGGCATTGTTCCTCACATTGCTCGCAAAGAGCGGTATGAAGGTGAGCGAACTCAAAAAGACTTATCCACAATACGAAATCGCTAAGACCAAACTCCAACTCACTCCAGATATGGACGTTGACGCTATTCTCGCTGCTGTGGAAAAGCACTACGCTAACGAAAAACTCACCACTATCGACGGTGTGAAAATCGACTTCAAAGACGGTTGGGCACACTTGCGCAAGAGCAACACTGAGCCAATCATCCGTATCTACAGCGAAGCTCACACTATGGAAGAAGCCGAAAAACTCGGCAACGACGTGAAGAAAATCGTGGAATCGCTCATCTAATCCACAGTGATTTCCCCACCCAATAAAGCAAGCCGGCCTCCCCACACCCAACAGGAGGCCGGCTTCCTTTGTCTTTATCCCCAATTTCTAAATCTGTGCAGCTGGTGCATCAGTAAGAAAATGGTTCAGTGGAAAAATACTGGGGGACTGAAACAAAAACATAAAAAATAGCCTTTTAGCGATGCAGTGCTTTTACACACCTTTGTCATAACGTAGGGACATGCCTTCGGCATGTTTCGCTGCAACAGCAAATGTATCAGCGCATTTGAAACATGCCAAAGGCATGTCCCTACGTTATGGCGTTATTGTTTTGTGAAATTTGATGCAACCTCCTTCCAAGAAAATCTGTGAAAAAAATAGGGTGGGAGTATGAGGGAATTGGGGAAAATGTTGTAACTTTATCGAGTTTTTTAGAAACTACTTTAAATTTAGGGAAATGGGAGGCTTTTTTGGCACAAAACTCAAAAACAGAGAGTGTAGGGCAGAGCTGTTCTACGGAACAGACTACCAGTCACATCTCGGCACGCGCCGTGCAGGTATGGCGACAATCAGCGATGAGGGCGAGTTTTTCCGCTCTATCCACAGTTTGGAGCAAACGTATTTCAGAACCAAATTTGAGCATGAACTTGACAAGTTCAAGGGTCGTTCGGGCATTGGCGTGATTAGCGACACCGATGCGCAACCGCTGCTCATACATTCGCACTTGGGACGTTTTGCGCTTGTGACGGTAGCAAAAATCAATAATCTTGAGGAATTGGCACAGCAGTTGCTGGCTGAAAATATGCACTTAAGCGAGTTCTCTTCGGGTCGTATCAATCCCACTGAGCTCGTTTCGTTGCTTATTATCAAGGGCAAGGACTTTGTGGAAGGCATTGAGAATGTGTTTAATTCCATTAAAGGCTCGTGCTCGATGCTGCTGCTCACCGAAGATGGCATTATCGCCGCTCGCGACAGCTGGGGGCGCACTCCAATAGTGGTGGGCAAGAGCGAAGATGGTATGGCGGTGACCTCCGAATCCACAGCGTTTCCAAATTTGGGCTTCGACACCGTTCACTACGTGGGTCCGGGCGAGATTGTCCGCATCACTGCTGATGAAATGATACAGATGCGCAAGCCCAACGACCACATGCAGGTGTGCTCATTCCTGTGGATATACTACGGATTCCCCACATCGTGCTACGAAGGACGCAACGTGGAGCAGATGCGCAACGATTGCGGCCGTGAGATGGGCGAAACCGACGATGTGGAAGTGGATTGCGTGTGCGGTATTCCCGACTCTGGCATCGGTATGGCTGTGGGCTACGCCGAGGGCCACAAGGTGCCATACATGCGCACCATTGCCAAATACACCCCCACATGGCCACGCTCGTTTATGCCAGCCAACCAAGCCATGCGCAACCTTGTGGCAAAGATGAAGCTTATTAAAAACACCGATATGCTGAAAGGGAAGAAGTTGTGCTTCTGCGACGACTCTATCGTGCGTGGCACACAACTTCGCGACACTGCAGCCGAACTGATGGGCGATGGCGCAAAAGAGGTGCACATGCGCATCGCATGTCCACCGCTGATCTACGCTTGCCCATTTGTGAATTTCTCTGCATCGAAAAGCGAGCTCGAACTGATCACTCGCCGCATTATCCAAGATTTCGAGGGCGACATGAACAAGAATGTGGAGGCCTACGCCACCACAGGCACCCCCGAATATCAGCGTATGGTAGATGAGATTGCCCGTCGCTTAAAACTCTCATCGCTGAAGTTCTCCACTGTGGAAACCATCGTGAAAGCCATCGGCTTGCCTAAGTGCAAAGTGTGCACCCACTGCTTCGACGGCAGCTCATTCCACACCCTGAAGTAACTCGACACTCAAATCACACATACAGAGGCAGAGCGTGCAAAACCAAGCACCCTCTGCTTTTTTGTGTTTATGACTTTAGGATTAAATTGACATCGAAATAGTCGTAGACGAATAAACCCAAATCGGCCATCAGGGGTTGTGGTGGTAAGTATAGCGAAAGCGGTGTGGAAATCGGGGAATGGATTTCTACACTGATTGTATTTTTTTCCTGACTTCGTCAATGCGTCCCCCACGAGAAATAGCTCGGTCCACAAACCTCAACGAGAATGCCATATTTCCATGGCCTCTCGTATAGGGTATGGGGGCGCTATTTTATTCATTTCTCATCGCGTCACCCGAATAAAAATAATCTCAACTGATTATCAAGTAGTTACGAGTGTTTCTTAAAAAAGTGACGAAGTCAGGAGCGGTGTGGAAATCGGGGAATGGATTTCTACACTGATTGTATTTTTTTTAGTTGTTATTTACTTTGCGATTAGTATTCTTCTTCGTCGAAGAAATTAATCTATATTGATTATTAGTATGTTATGCAATAATCAATGAAATTTGCACAAACAAACTACGCCGTCTGAGACGGGCTGAGGCGATGGGGGGATTTGGTGGACAAACTAATCAAGATTCACTTGGTGGAACTTAATAGAACATTTCAACTAATCCTAGACCAACAATGAGGATCATAATAGGCAAATAGATTCCAACTTCAATTGGACGAAACAACGTCTTAAAATAGCAAACTTTTTCATTGCTTGCGTCCATTGAATACAACGGTATTGAATTGTCGCCAGCAGCAACCTTGTTGTATAATTTTCTATACTGTCGTTCTAATTTCAAATAGTATGTATCGAATAACCAAAATAGTAATGTAGGCACTAGTGACAGCCAAATGTAATACATATTTTCTGAATTTGCATACAATGCCAATAATGCAGATACTACTGCAACCATCCAGCCCTTCATACTGGAAGAATTTGAATTCATTCTTGTAATGACTCCTTGAATAAACTGAAGGTGGAGTCTTTGATCTTCTGACATCATTATTTATTAATATGTTCCACGTTTGGAAATGGCGTCTTCAATCAGTCGCTCAATATTGTCTGAGATGTCTTTATATGCGTATTTGTTTGTGAGATATTCGGTCTCAAAAAGAGTTACATAATTTGACATGCGACATCCATTATTTGTGAATATAGAATAAAAAGGATTCGCTCCTGGGCAGTCCTGCTCGCCATTCTTATTTTCCAGTCTGTCAATACGGATTCCAACAATTCCCTTTTCTAATTGGTATGCTCGTTTTATCTCGTACTTTACCCATTTCCTTTCTGATGTTTTATTACCAACAAGAACAACCAAACAAGAACGCATCTGCAGTTGAGAATTTATCCATTCCTTTATTTTTGCATCTGATTTTTCTCGAACCTCTTCCCAGTCATTGTCGCAAAATGTAGAACTATTATCTACCTTTCCCATAGATCTGACTTGCCCCGCTCTCCATATGTCACGAGAGTAGTGGAAACTTATAAAAACTTGCCTTTTCGCCATAATACTATAATAACTTAACTATACCTCCTTACATATATCATAATTCTCTTTATGCTCTTTACGGGCAACGGCAGCATTGATATATCTATTGACATCATTCTTGAAGTCACACCATTTGACTGCTTCTATGTATGAGCATGCGCCATAATAATGCTGTCCACCACACTCACTACAATATCTAATATCAGGATTCTTGATATTAAATTTATTGCGTCGTAAGATATCAAATAAAGAATTTGTATTATGAGTCGTACTACCACAAGATTTTCTTGTGAGATAATAATCATAACTTCCATTTTTATCAGGAAGTACGACTGCGAGCATAGCATTGCAGTGACTCGTCCTATCTTGGCGAGTGGTTTCTCGTAAAGAGAATGCTATTTCCCAAGGAATCCATTGTGACCTATCGCTTTTCCAAGATTCTCGCATATTTGGAGAAATCATAACAATAGTTAATGAACTATCATATATCCTAGCCTTTAATTTCTCCCATATTTGGTCATCATTCAGATAGCTTAAATCTTCATTATCAGACTCTCCTTTGTATATATGATCCGAATATCTATCGAAATATGTCTCTAGCAAATCAACATAATCACGAACGGTTGTCCCAAAGTAATGCCCTGGTAATGCCTCAACTTCTGAATCTGCATATTTGTATGAAATGAATATCTTCTTGCCCATAGTATTAGCTTTTAGTTATCTTAGACATACTTTGAGGCGATATCATTCCACCTTGGAATTTGAAGTCTAACTCTATAGTGCTTTTCATAATTGTCAAGAACTTTCTGAAGCCAATCTGGTGCATCGTCTCGTGTGTCTTTATTCTTATACATAGTCTCTTCCATGGCAGATAAGAAGTCTTCTAGGCAATCATATATAGCAAAGGCTGTTTTCTTCCCATACCACTTTGCTGGACGCATTTTGTGTACAGTACCTTGCTTTATCTGAAGATTTATCGGCCAAATAGTTTTGCTTTTTCCTGATTTCATTGGCCTTGACATTTCCCAAACCTTCTTCTGCCAAACTTTTTTAATTGTAACTGTACCATCCTCGGCCATATCATAACCGAAAACTAAATATGTTACATTGAGCATCCAAGGCTTTTGAGCGATTTCGCGTTCGTACATTCGGAAATCTGCAATGTCAAAACCTGGGCTACCCTTGTAATTGAACGCTTTTATCTCCATTAAACCTTCTGTCTTATTATCTGGGTCAAGGTAAAAATCCGGAGGCATTTGAGTGTTGTCGTTTAATGAATAATCGATATTATTCTTTTTGAGCCACCCCTCAATCCATTCCTGCATAATGTTACCGACAACATCACGCTGTTTTACGATGATGTCAATCTCTCCCAATGTAAATGTAATACGACCCTGTTTGGTCAGGATTTTATCGTCATTAACAAGTTTATTATAAACTTCTTCTACTGTCAATTTCATCTTATTATAAAATTATATTTTTATTGCATTTAGTAATCTTTCTGATACAGCCTTGATGACAGGTACAACTACTGTGTTGCCCAATAAATCAAAGCCGTCTTTTTCGCTTACATTGAATTTCATTTCATCCGGATATCCGCATAATCTTAAGCCTTCACGTAAAGTCAGTCTCCGTAGGCCATCTTTGTCGCCCACATACAATTTCTGCATATCCATAGCTACAAGAGTTGGTGAAATATCATCAGGTGACATCACCTTATTAATTTCAAAACTAAGTTTACCAGCAACAATATTATAGCCTCTAGGCTTTGTTGTGTCATACTCACGGTGAGTCATAGCGACACCATTACTGTTCTTTTCTCGAATCAATTTTTTAGGATGTTCAAATTTGAGATAACCTTTCTCTGTCAAATCTTCCAGCATCGCCTCAAGTTCTGCGTCATCGAAAAATGTGCGGATTTGTTCAAGAGTTAAAGGCATACCGTCCATCCAGTCTATTCCTATGATTCCTGCCCACTTTTTCTTCCTGCGTTCCTTCAGAATCGTGCCAAGCAGTTTTTTTTGTTTTTTTGAAACAGGTCCTTTGATTTCCAAATCCCAACTATGGATATTGGTATCTCCACCTCTTTTGTCTTTTATTGACTTTCCATAGAGCTCTTCTATAGAAAAATGTTTAAGCAGTGTTCTGACAAATGGGGTGTCAACTGTCGGCATACCTGTTTCAAGGATGTCTCCTAATTTTGATTCTTTAACAGGGAAATTGTCAAGATCTGGCTTTTCGTCAATGCTACCAACTATATAAATTCTCTTCCTTTCCTGAGGTACGCCAAAATATTTTGAGTTAAGTACTCTGAAATCAAATTTATATTTCAGAGCGTGTAACTTGTCGATTATGACTCGCAGTGTCTTTCCTCCATCGTGATTAACAAGCCCCTCTACATTTTCTAGAATAAACCCTTTAGGTCGTTTCCCTTTCAGGATACGCTCTACTTCAAAAAACAATGTGCCTCTTGTATCAGCGAAGCCTTGACGCTTTCCGGCAGAACTGAATGCCTGACAAGGAAAGCCTGCACACAGTATGTCAAAATCTGGAATATTCTTGGTATCAATCTTAGTGATATCGCCAGTAATTGTTTCTGTCGGGTGGTTGTCTTTAAGGACACTTACAGCATATGGCTTTATCTCCGATGTCATTACGCATACGGGAATCATGCCCTTTTCTCTTGCAGCCTGTTCCAGTCCGCATCGAATACCACCTATGCCAGCGAATAAATCAATAAAGCGCAGTACTTTATCTTGCGAGATTTCAGCAAGTTGTGGCTGAATCATTTTGTCGTCAACTGTACTCGCAATATCTTTACCCTTAAGAATTGCTGGAGAAAAAGGGACATCAATTCCCCCAACTGGCAATGCTTTTGAAATTAGTTTTTGTATATCAAGTGGTTCAGAAAGAAGTTCATCCCCAAGTGAATATACCATATAACTGCCATTGGGATTCGGATAGCCAAGTGCTTCCATGTCATCTTGCTCCTTGATTGATGAACTTATACAAGGGAAAAGATGATAGCCGTTCTGAGGATCTTGTGTATTGTATATAAGGATATAGTCAGGCAAATGCTCTGATATTATTCCTCCTCGTCTTTGAGTAAACAAATCTTTGTTGAAACGGACATTATATAGTTTCTCGTATCTGCGAGGCTGCTCTCCGAGAATCCATTGTAACTGAGATTTTTCTCCTCGGTAGGCACCGAAGAGAAATGTCCTATCTTGATTGTCGATATATTTAAACATATTTGATACCATTGCTTTCTGTTGTTTTACAATCAAGTTCGTTTATCAATTCCTTTGGGCTGACGGATAAAACTTTTGCTATTACGAGTAGCTGTTCTAATGATGGTTGAGCTTTGTTCTGTACCCATCGGCTAACTGTTATTTCAGATTTTCCGATATGTTCTGCCAGCCATCTGTTGGTTTTGTTCTGCTCAGCAAGAGCTATCCTTATTCGATTGATTGGTTGTTCTATCATCTCTTTAATATCTTTGATTACAAAGATAGCAAAATTAGTTTAATGTTTATCGTGATTCGATTAACAATTAACTGAATTTGTATTATAAGATCATTGCAGATATCATAATTATCTCCTTCTATATCCTTTTTTCGACATCATTACTACTCGTGAAGCATTGAGCAAACACCTCCTACGATACGCATCTTCCTCCTCGTCCGGCCTGCGGCCGTCCCAACGAAGCTCGGAGTCGGAATTGCCGCCACCTCCGCCACCGGAAGAGATTGCAGCGGGCGTTCCTCCGGTAAAAGCATCGGCAATGGCAAATATCTTTGAGCGGAGAGAAGGGTTTGCAAACTGGTCAAGCATTGTTTCCAATGTGGATTTCAGGTCATCTTTATTTTCGATAAGCGTTTTGACATCTTTCCGTAGTTGGTATAATTCTCCGTAATCCGCCAATATATTGCGTTGGGCTGCTTCGACTTGCTGTGCCGCATCATTCCTGTACAAGAATTCTATCTTGCGCACAATCTCGGCAAACTGTTTGGCGATATGTTGGTTCTGCCGTTCGACCCATTTATCAGTACCGAACAAGGGTACTTTCTCGGTAATTTGAGGTGGTGTGAAATCAACCTTGTGATTGCGGAACGGCTGAACTACAGAACGAACTTTTGTCGCATCTGCGGTCAACCGTTCCAGTTCCTGCTCCTTTACGTGGAGCTTGTCGTTCTTGTCTTCAAGTTTGACTTGATACTCGGCAATGAGCTTCTGTATATCCGCTTTCAGCGCTTCATACCTGTCGAGCGTAATCTTACCTGAAGCAAGTTCCTTTTCCGCCTCTTCAAGTTGTAGCCTATAACTGAAAATCTTTGATTCAAGATTCCGCATCATGGATTGAAGTCCCTTGACGGCTTTTTCCGCCTGTTTGGCTTCCTTGGTCAGCTTACGGATATAATCTCGCTTGTTCAGATGCTGCACATTGCGCCCGTCAATACTGTCACCTCGTTCGAGACCGTATTTGCTACCGACATCCTCATACAGTGAAGTGTGCATTTCTTTCAATATCCTGCCGTACTCATAACGGTCTTTTCCGAACTTTGCCGACCACATCACACACTCACGTCCGCTCTTGGGGCGAACACCTACCGGAACAATCAGGGCATGAATATGCGGACTGCTCTCGTCAAGATGCACCTGAAAGCCGACAATGTTTTCACGTCCGTATCTTTTAGCACACCAGTCGTAGACATCTTTTGCCCAATTTTCAATTTCCTCGCAACGGTGCTGATGGCTGTTGTCCGCACCTTTCTCCAGATTGACGGACTGGTTTCCGAAAGCCATCTCACCAATACGGATATACCAATACAGGATGTATACACAGCATATCACAACCTTTGGCACGTTGAACGGGCTTTCCGTATAGCCAAATCAAAGATAGAGACACGTCCCATGTTTCACTTTACACGCAAACGTATTGAAGCTCATATATGTATCAGCTTTGTGGCTTTGAACGTGTACAAAGAATTGGAGCGTATGTTGAAAGTCTCAGAGATTAAGATGAGCGTAGACAAGGTGCTTGCATTGGTAAAGGCCATCACAACCATACAAATTAAACTACCTCTGAACAAGGAGGTTTACACCCAAACAATGCTGATGGCAAGACATCAGAAAATAGCGAAACTCTTTGATGAAGATTTTTGGGGTACGCAATGATGAAGTCAGGAAAAAGTATCATAGGTTGAATGTCCCTCCTCTATACAGTTTCTCCAAATTGTGACCGAATCGCAATTCCTTGTCTGTTAAGTCGCAAATGGCGCGAATCTGATTGTCGTTCAATATAAAGAAGCAGTCGGGGCGAAGTAAATCATTGCTTAGCAAAAAAGTGTCGTGCGTGGTGACGAACAACTGGCTATCGCTTTTGAACAATCGTTTAGAAATTTTATAGGAGAGTTCGTGATGATAAAAAGCATCAAACTCATCTATAAACACGAACGATGCATTTCCCATCTCTTTCAGCCAGTAGTATTGTAGCTCCAGGTTTTTAGTGCCTGTCGATGCCACCATTTGAAAAGGAATTTTCACTTTGCCCATAATGCAATAGAGCATATTTTCGCCTTGTGCAATTGGGGCAAACGTATAGTGCTGACCACTGACTTCTTTGAGGTATGCAGAAAAGTCGTCGGCCAAGTTATTTTTAATGATATATTCCTCTATGTTGCTGCCTCCTTCTTTCAGTCCGATAAACTCACGGTTATCCAAACTTCTGAAGAAAAGCATATTTTCCACAAAATCTCTGAGAGAGATTAACGGGTGGTCTTTGGCAAGTGGCACTGCGCTAAGCAAATAATTCACGATGGAGATATTGTTTGCGCTGTCCTTTAAATTGCTGATAGCAGCATCGGTCAACCCAAATTCCTGAGCCACGAACAGCGAGTCGCCGTCTTTTCGTAACACCTCATTTCCGTCGATATTCAGCAATTCCGTAATGATCAAGCCCTTTAGTTCGGATGCCACTTTGCTGTAATTGTAGTTCACGATGCAGCCTTTAAAGTTGAAAGTATATTCAAACTCTACAGGTTGTTCATACCCAATAGCGCAAGCGTAGTTCAGATAGTAATCCGGCTTCTTCCATTTGTGTGAAAGATGGTTGGCAATGTCGAAAATCGCTAATCCAAAGTTTGATTTACCAGAACCGTTAGGACCATAGATGATACCATTTTTCACAGCACCGTTTTTCACGGCGTTGCTATTGAAAGAATAGTTGCTCGGATTTGATAAGTTCCACTCAATTCTGTCATTGAATCCGCGGTAGTTTTTTACGGCAAATTTTGTCAGCATAGTTACAGGGCTTTTGGTTGTTACTTATATTTGCTACAAAAATAGGATATTTTCACTATTCCGTAAAATAATTACGGCAAAAAGTTTGGGTGAGTGCAAAGATTTAACATTTGGCAAGTGGTTTTGACTAAGTGATGTCCTGAAAACTTCCGGAAAAATTTAATTTTGGGGAAGATTGTGGGGGTGGAAGTTGGTGATATTTCGGGGAAAATGATTAAATTTGGGGTTGAATTAATTTTTTGAATACAAAAACAAACCTAAAGTTACAATGTTGAAGAAAACTATAATCGCCTTCGTTGCGTTTGCAGGATTGATGAGCGCGCAAGCGGCCACCGATGCCACCAATTGGCGCGCCAGTGTTGACCAACTGATGAACAAGGGCGAATTTACCCAAGCCTCGCAACTGATGAGGAAGTTGCCATCAAAAGTGCGTAAAGCAAATGCTGTGACCATCGACTCGCTCAACCAGATTATGGGACGCATTCGCAAAGATTTCACCCTTTTGCCCGAAGATGGCGTGAAGCAGATTCGTGAGAAGATGCCCGATGCCACCGATGAGCAAATCAACAACTGGAAAAAGGAGAAAGCCATCGAGGTGATGAATATCGACGGCAAAGAACTGTGGTTCCGCAAGGCTGTGCGCAACCTCTGGCTTTTGGGCGAGGAATTTGCCGAAGTCAATCAAGCCGACAACACCGAGGGCAGCGAGAAGCTGCGCAAATATGTGGTGCGCGCCATGCGCACCGTGCCCGATGCCAACGGCGTGCGCGACTGGCACCATGTGAATGTGACCTTCACGCTCGATGTGGATGCCGATGCCATTCCCGCTGGCGAAACGCTGCGCGTGTGGATGCCTATCCCTTACGAGAATTTGCGTCAAAAGAATATCAAGCTCGAAAGCAGCAATCGTCCCGTCACTTGGAGCGAGGGCAGCAAGCACCACACCGTGTATATGGAGGCTGTGGCAGAGAAGGGCAAACCCACCCACTTTGAATACACTTTCAGTTACGATGTGGGCGAACGCCACATTGCGCAGCAAGACCTCTTGGCGATGGTGGAGCCTTACAAAAACACTCCCGAATATGTGAAATACACCAGCAGCGAATATCCCCACATCGTGATTACCGATGCTATGCGTGAGTTGGCAGAGCAGATTGTGGGCACTCCTGAAGAAAATCCTGTGCTTGCCGCCAGCCACATCTACCATTGGATTGCATCACGCTTTCCATGGGCAGGCGCGCGTGAATACAGCACCATCAAGAACATTCCTGAATATGTGCTGGAAAACAAGCACGGCGACTGCGGTCAGGTGGGCTTGCTCTATATCACCCTGTGCCGTGCTGCCGGCATTCCTGCACGCTGGGAGAGCGGCTATATGCTCCACCCAGGCGAAGTGAACTTCCACGACTGGGGTGAAACCTACTTTGAGGGTGTGGGCTGGGTGCCAACCGATGCGTCGTTTGGCCGCACCACCGAGCACAGCGAGCAGATGCGCGACTACTATGCCACCGGTATGGATATCTACCGTATGGCATCGAACGAGGGTGTGGACGATAAGTTGAGCCCAGAAAAGAAGTACATTCGCAGCGAGACCGTGGATTTCCAAATGGGCGAGGTGGAATGGAAAAACGGCAACCTCTACTACGACAAGTGGAATTCATCGTTTAAACTCAACAGCATAGAGCCAGTCAAATAATGCGATTCGGCAATTATTTTAATTAGCAAACAAAAAATTAGCAATCATATATGAAAAAGGTTTTCCAGATTTTAAGCGTTGTGCTGATGTCGGTCATCAGCGTCAGTGCCATGGCGGCAGATGCTGCCGACGTATTGAGCAAACTCAAGAGCCGTATCGCTCCCGATAAGCGTACAGCCATCTTTGATGTGAAATCCACCACCGCTGGCAAGCAGGTGACTGTGACCGGCACCGTGGGATTTCAAGAGCAGAATGATGCCATCAGCAAAGAACTTGCCGACAACGGTTTCACCAATGTGCAAAACAAGGTGAATGTGCTTTACAATGCCGTGCCCGAAGGCAAGAAGTGGGCTTTGGTGAAGCTCTCGGTGGCAAGTATGCGCTGCGAAGGCAAGCACGCTGGCGAAATGGCCACTCAAGGCATCATGGGACAGCCAGTGAGAGTGCTCGACTGCACTTCCGACTGGTATCGCGTGCAAACGCCCGACAACTATATCTCGTATGTGCCAGAATCTTCGCTCTTCTGCAAAACTGAGGCGCAGATGAAAGACTGGCGTGCGGCTAAGCGCTATATCGTGAACACCTACTGCACACGCCTCGTGACCGAGCCTGCTGGCGACGAAACCGTTACCGACCTCGTGATGGGCAACATTCTCGAATACAAGGCAGAAAACGGCGAATGGATTCAACTCGCCACCCCCGACGGCCGCCTTGGCTGGTTGCCAAAAAGCGAAGTTGATGAATTTCAGGAATGGGCAAAAAGAGACCTCGACCTCAACCTCGTGTTGAAGACCGCTCACCGCATGTTGGGCTCAGGCTACCTGTGGGGCGGCACATCAACCAAACTCACCGACTGCTCCGGACTGGTGAAAGTGAGCTATTTCAGCAGCGGTGTGATTTTGGCGCGCGACGCATCACAGCAAGCACTCTACGGCTTGAAGATAAAAGGCTCGGAATGGCAGAAATGCCAGTTCGGCGACTTGCTGTTCTTCGGCACCAAGTCGGGCCGTGTGACCCACGTGGGCATCTACATGCAAGACGGCAAGTATATTCACTGCTCCGGTCAGGTGAAAATCAACAGCCTCGACCCCAAGGACCCCACCTACCTCTACTCGCCACTTTCAGCAAGTAGAATCGCAGGCGAGATTGGCACACCCTACATCACCTATGTGCGCAATCACCCTTGGTACTTTTAACATCAAATAGAGAGAAAATCAACCGAAACCATAAATCAATAAAACTACATTGATATGTCAATTGACCGTAGAAAATTCATTTTGGGTGCAGGTCTTGGAATCGCTGCTGCTGCATCTCCAATCTCGCTCTTTGGTAAGAACGAAGCTCCTGCACAAATCAAACGAAGCGGACGACTGAAACTGAAATTCTTCCCTTACGAATTGAAGTTGAAGCACGCCTTCAATCTTGCTAAATACAGCCGCACCACCACACCTGATGTGCAGGTGGAACTGGAATACGACGGCGTGGTGGGCTATGGTGAATGCTCTATGCCTCCATATCTCGGCGAAAGCGTGGAAAGCGTGTGCAAATTCCTCGGCAGCCTCAATCTTGAGCAGTTCACCGACCCATTCCGCAAAGAAGACATCTTGGCTTATGTGGAAAGCGTGGCACCCAACAACCGTGCCGCAAAGGCTGGTGTCGACATTGCCTTGCACGACCTTCTCGGTAAGCTCATGGGACAGCCTTGGTACAAAATCTGGGGTTTGAATCCAGAAAAGGCGCCTCTCACCACTTGCACCATCGGTATCGACACCGATGAGGTGGTTCGCCAGAAAATGACCGAAACCTACGACTTCAAGTTGATTAAGGTGAAAATGGGTTTGGGCGGCATAGAAAAAGACAAGCACCTTTATGAACTGGTGCGCAGCATTCGCCCCGACATCAAGCTCTATGTGGATGCCAACCAGGGTTGGAAAACCAAGGAAGAGGCTCTTGAAATGGCTGAATGGCTTGCCGACAAGGATTGCTTATTTGTGGAGCAACCACTGGAAAAGGAAAAGCCACTCGACGACACCGCATGGCTCACCGAGCGATCTCCACTGCCTATCGTGGCAGATGAGGCATTCCAACGCCTGCCCGACATTCGCCGCTTCCACGGTGTGTATTCAGGTATCAACATCAAGTTGATGAAGAGCACCGGTATGAACGAAGCCTACAAGATGGTGACCTTGGCGCGCGCACTCGACATGAAGATTATGGTTGGCTGTATGACTGAAACTTCATGCGCCGTGACCGCAGCGGCTCAACTTTCGCCACTCTGCGACTGGGCTGACCTCGATGGCAACTGGCTCATCGCCAACGACCGATTCGACGGCATCAAGATTGTGAACGGTCAGGTGACCGTGCCTGCCGACCGTCCAGGTATTGGCGTGAAACTTCTGAAATAACACGGGGCTTTGCCTCATGTGACATATATTAGAGGCTGTGTCAAAATTTCCAAAAGCATTTTTTGACGCAGCCTCTTTCAACTTTTTGGTACATAAACCTTTTCTTCCACTAAACCCACTCCATTGAATGAAACGTACGTATTTTAGCTTTTTTGCGCTTCTTCTTGTGGCTTTTATGCTGTTTGCCGGGTTGTCGTTTTTCAAAGACGGCATAGAGGAATCGTTTGGCATCAACACCGCGACCTTCGCATCCGATTTGCTCTCGACACCCGACGATGAGCTTGAGCTTGCCGATGTGGTGACCACCGATTCGGTTTCGGGCAAAGCCATTGCCACCGTGGAGCGAGCCCCACTCGACACCACCAAGAAAAATATTCTGTTCATAGGCGACTCCATGCTTGAGCGACTGAGCCCACGCATAGCGGCGTATGCCGAAGAGAATGAGCATCAGATGAACACCGTGATTTGGTACGGCTCATCTACCGAAGTGTGGGCCACAAGTGGCAGAGTGAAGGAATGTATTCAAAAGTATCGCCCCGACTACATCATCATTAGCCTCGGCGGCAACGAGCTGTTTGTCAACGATATTATCGCGCGTCGCACCAAATATGTGAAGCAGATAGTGGCAGAGTTTGGCGACATTCCGTATGTGTGGATTGGACCCCCCAACTGGAAGAAAGACACCGGTATCAACAAGATGATTCAAAGCGTGGTGCCAAAAGGCAATTTTTACCTCAGCTATACCCCCGATCAGCACTACGAGCGAGCCAAAGACGGTGCGCACCCCACACCGGCATCGGCGGCGAAGTGGGCCGACCGTATCTGCAAGTGGATAGTGGAGGAAAGCAACAATCCCATCGTGCTCAATCTCCCTCAGAAAGCGCGTGCGTATTGCCATACCGAAACATTCAGCATGACCGATAACGAAGTGAAGGCAAAGCCAAAAGCCGAGCCTGCTCCAAAGCCCACCGTCCAACCTGTGGCAGAGCCAGTGGAGCCACAACCCGAAGCGCCAAACCCTAACACCGAAACGCTATGACAACATTGCAACTCATATCGGGCAACCTCTCGGTTGCGCTACAGAATATCGCATCGTTTTTCACCCCCGACCCATCGGTGCCGCTGGTGTTTTCGAGCGGAGCGTTTTGGCTGATGTTTTTGGTGTTTCTGCCCATTTTTGCGTGCATTCGTCATCGCAAGACGCAGATGATGCTCTTTGTGGTGGCGTTCAGCCTGTTTTTCGCCTTCAAGTCGTGTGGGTGGATATTTTTGCTGATGGTAGCCACCTCGGTTATCGACTGGCATTTGGCACTCCGCATCTCCCGAACCGAAGCGATGAGGACGCGCCAGTTGATGCTGTGCGCATCGCTGCTGTGCTCGGTGGGCATACTGATGGTATTTAAATACACCAACTTCTTCATACTGTCGTGGCACGAGATAGTGGGCGGCAATTTCCACCCGTTGGCGATTATTGCCCCGATAGGCATATCGTTCTACACCTTCCGCACCATCAGTTATGTGGTGGATGTGTATAAGGGCAAGATGCCGCCTGTGGAGAGTTATCTCCAGTATTTGTTCTATCTCTCGTTCTTCCCATGCATGGTGGCAGGTCCTGTGGTGCGAGCCAAAGACTTCATGCCACAACTTGAGCGCACCACCGACGTGACCAAAGCCGAAATCTACGGCGGCTTTTGGCTGGTGATGGTGGGCGTGGTGAAGAAAGCCGTGATAGCCGACTATTTGGCGCAATACTCGTCTATTATTTTCGGCAGCCCCGAAACGCTTCAAGGCTACAGTGGCTTTGAACTGCTCATGGCAGGGATTGGCTTTACCGTGCAACTCTATGCCGACTTCTCCGGCTATAGCGATATGGCGATTGGTTTGGGTGCCATTATGGGATTTGACCTCGGCGTGAACTTCGACCACCTATTCCGCTCGCTCAACATCACCGAATTTTGGCGCCGCTGGCACATTTCGCTCTCGTTTTGGCTTCGCGACTATGTGTACATTCCGCTTGGTGGCAACCGCAAAGGCAAGATTCGCCAATATGTGAACCTGTTTCTCACCATGCTGATAGGCGGCCTTTGGCACGGAGCCGGCTTCACCTATGTGATATGGGGCGCGATTCATGGCGTGGCGCTGGTGGTTCACAAGATGTGTATGCCGTGGCTCAAGCGAATCCCCGACAACTGGGCAGTGAAGCTGCTTTCGGGCTTGCTGACATTCACCACCGTGATGCTTGCGTTCGTTTTCTTCCGTGCCGAGTCGGTAGCTGAAGCCACCACCATCATCGGTGGAATTTTCACCAATTTCGACCTCGCATATCTGCCACCGTTTGTGAGTGTGCGCTATGTGTGGTGCATCATGCTCGTGCTCTTGCTGGTGGCTCATTTTGTGCCGTGCAGCATCTATGCGGCAGTGAAAAACTGGTTTGTGGAGAGCTTCTGGCTGGTGAAATTGGTAGTGTTTGTGATAGTGGTGCAACTGGTGCTCCAGTTCGCCACATCAGATGTGACCCCATTTATTTATGCCCAATACTGACCTATAAAAATATTACAAAGATGTTACAATTTGCCCGTTGAGGCACTGTGACACGAATTGTAACATTTTTGTTATATTCACGTCTATCATTTATTATAATTTTGCATTGCAAAGAAAAAAGAAGCACAATGACTGATGTTCCAAAAATACTGATAGTTGACGATGAGCAGTCAATCTGCTACGTGTTGAAGGTGAACCTCGAACTTGAGGGATTCAGCGTTGATACAGCATTCTCTGCTGAAGAAGCACTCGCCAAGCGCCTCGAACGCTACGATCTGTTTCTTCTTGATGTGATGATGGAACACATGTCGGGCTTCGACCTTGCGAAAGTGATTCGCGGTCGCGAGGAATTGAATGCGATTCCTATCATTTTCTGCACAGCGAAGGACTCGGAGGACGACTTGCTGGAAGGATTCAACAATGGCGCCGACGACTACATTCGCAAACCTTTTTCAATGCGTGAACTGGTGGCAAGAGTGAAGAGCGTGCTTCACCGTAGCGGACGCTACTCCAACGAGAAGGAAGTGCTCAAATTCCAGACGCTCACACTCCGCACACCGCAAAAAGAATGCTTCGTGGACGAAGATCCCATTACGCTCACCACCACCGAGTTCGACTTGCTGGCATTCTTCCTCAAAAACCCCGACACAGCGTTCTCGCGTTCGGAAATCCTCAACAGAGTGTGGAGCGCAGATGTGTGCGTGGTAGATCGCACAGTAGATGTGAATGTTGCGCGATTGCGCAAAAAAATAGGCAGATATGGAAATAGAATTTTCACCAAACAAGGATTTGGTTATGGCTTCAAAACCAAAGATTAGTGTGCACACGCGCATTTTCTTGCTGATCATGTTTTTCACATGGTCGCTGACGCTGGTGTTTTTCGCTTTGCAGTATTCCCGCGAGGTGGATTTCAAGACCGAGGTGCTGGACAGCCGCCTGCAAATGGAGAATATGCGTATTCTCGACTGCATCAGCGAAGGCAAGAAGCTCAGTCCTCAAGTGCTGAAAGAGATTGGTATAGGCGATTCTACGCGTGTGTCGGTCATCACCCTTTCGGGCAGCGTGATTTTTGATACCAATTCCCGTAATGTGAAAGAAAACCACCTCAACCGCAAAGAGGTGAAAGAGGCTATCGCCAATGGGCACGGCTTCCAGCGCCGCCGCATTTCCTCGACCAATGCAAGGCAATATTTCTACTCAGCCACTCGTGGCGACGGCTTGGTGGTGCGCACGGCATTGCCTTACAACCACACATTGGTCGATACCCTCAAGGCTGACCCTGTGAATAGCAATCTGATTATCTTTATTGCACTGCTGATGACGGTGCTGGCATGGTTCACAGCCTACAGAGTGAGCCGAAGTGTGAAGAATCTGCGCAAATTCGTAGAGGCGGCTGAATACGACGACATCGACGACTACGACACCAAGCAGTTTCCCAACGATGAACTTGGCGAAATCTCAGCCCATGTGGTGAATCTGTACAAAAACTTGAAAGTGACTTCAGAACAGCGCGACCAAAATATGCGCGACGTGTTGTTTGAGCAGGGCGAAAAGAACCGTATCAAACACCAACTCACTAACAATATCAACCACGAAATCAAAACTCCTGTGCATGTGATTCAGGCGTGTCTGGAAACACTCGAAAACAATGGCGAAGCGCTGCCACTCGACACCCGGAAGCAACTGCTGAGCACTGCCTACGGCAATGTGAAACGCCTTTCGGCTCTGCTTGCCGACCTTTCGGTGATTACTCGCATTTCCGATGCTCCAGAGAAAATAGAGAGCAGCGAGGTGAATGTGACCGACATTATCCACAAGGTGGCCGATGAAATGAAGGTGTTCCCTCCTGAAAAGCAACTCCGCATTCACATCGAGGTGCCAGAGAATGTGAAGATCCGTGGCAACGAATCGCTCGTGGAATCCATCTTCCGCAACTTGATGGTCAATTCGTTCAACTACAGCGGTGGCCGTGATGTGACCGTGAAGCTGAAAGACACCACCCCCGACTACTATGTGTTCACCTTCAGCGACAATGGGGTAGGGGTAGCACCAGAGCATCTGCCACGCTTGTTTGAGCGATTCTACAGAATCGACGCCGGCCGCAGCCGCACTATGGGTGGCACCGGATTGGGACTGGCGATTGTAAAGAATGCCGTAAGTTTCCACCAGGGCGAAATCACAGTTCGCAATCGTGAAGGCGGTGGCTTGGAATTTGAATTCTCGTTGGCAAAGTAAATAGTTAATCATTAAGTAGTTATATCTCATCTGTTAAGGGCGTAAATTCCCTTAATAGTCATAGTTACACCTTTTCTCAACCCCAAAAAACAGATAAAGCGTACCCTAACGACTGATTTGGGCTAAACGACAAAGAAAGTATTAATTTTTTAAAAGAATAAATTTATGAGTCCAGTATTCACTGTAATTGTAGTAATTCTTGCTATCCTCGCGATTGTCGATTTGATAGTGGGAGTTTCGAACGATGCAATCAACTTTTTGAATTCATCACTTGGATCAAAAATCGCATCTTACAAGACTATTATCAGCGTGGCTGCTGTGGGCATCTTGGTAGGTGTCCTCACCTCTCACGGAATGATGGAGGTGGCACGTAATGGCGTGTTCCACCCCGAAATGTTCACATTCTCCGAGATTATGTTCCTATATGTGGGCGTAATGCTCACCGATGTGATACTGCTTGATGGCTTCAACAAACTTGGATTGCCTACATCTACCACCGTGTCGATGATTTTCGAACTCCTGGGTGCAGCCATGGCAGTGACTGTGTTTAAGATTTACGGTGGCGACCTCGATGCCGGTATCGGCGAATTTGTAAATGGAGGCAAGGCATTAGGCATGATTTCAGCCATTCTCGTTTCGGTGGTTCTGTCCTTTATCGTTGGTTCGGTAGTGATGTACTTCTCACGCATTTTGTTCACCTTCCGCTATGCTAAGCAGTTTGGCAGATTTGGCGCAGTGTGGTGCGGTGTCGCCATTGTTGGCATTATCTACTTCGCCATGTTCAAGGGTTTGAAGAGCTCAGGACTGATTACCGAAGAGATTTCCGGATTCATTTCCGACAACTTGCTCATGGTGCTCGGCGGCGTGTGGCTTGCTTCTTCGCTCCTGTTCTTCATTCTCCAAAAACTTGGTGTGAACATTCTGAAGATTACCATCCTTAGCGGTACATTCGCCTTGGCACTCGCTTTCGCCGGCAACGACTTGGTGAACTTCGTGGGTGTGCCTTTGGCTGGTTTAGACGCTTACACCTTGGCACAAGACGGTGGCTCATCAATGATGATGGGCGCGCTCAACGATCCAAAGATGGTGAACATCGAATTTCTGGCAATCGCAGGTGTGGTGATGGCGCTTACCCTGTTTTTCTCAAAAGATGCCAAGAAGGTGTCGCAAACCGAGCTTAACCTTGCATCACAGCAGGAAGAAGACGAGCGCTTCAATTCCACCCCTTTCTCAAGAGCACTGGTTCGCTACTCTGTGAAACTCAACGAATGGTACAACCGCGTGCTTCCTGCAAGCTGGGTGAAATATATCAACACTCGCTTCCAACCATTGAGCAGCGATGAGAAAGGCGACATCATCTACGACCGTATTCGCGCCGTGGTCAACCTCGCAGCCGCCTCAATTCTGATTTGTATCGGTACTTCGTTGAAGTTGCCACTCTCTACCACCTATGTAGTGTTTATGGTTTCGATGGGTTCATCGTTGGCTGATAGAGTTTGGGGCAGAGACAGTGCCGTTTACCGTATCTCAGGTGTGATGGTAGTGATTATGGGCTGGTTCGTTACAGCATTCGTGGCATTCGGCATGTCGTTCATCATCACCTCGCTGCTGATGCTGGGCGGTGGCTACGCACTTGCCGCACTGGTTCTTATCGCCGCCTACATTTTGCTGAAGCGCTTCGTGATTAAGAGCACCGACGCAACCGAAACCGAAGAAGAACACCTCATCGATGATGGCGATGCTCCTGAAGATGTGCTTTACAACTGCACCCAAATGGTGGTGGATGTGATGAACCAAACTTCAAATATCTACAATCGAATGTTGGTATCGCTCTTCACCGAAAACCGTAAGGGCTTGAAAGACACAGTGGCAATGAGTGAGAAAATGTATGAGGAAGCCAATAAGCGCAAATACGAGATTTGCTCTACAGTGAAAAAACTCCAAGAGCAACACATCGAAACGGCGCACTATTATGTGCAGATTGTTGACTATGTGTCAGAAGTGTCGAAGGCACTGCTCCACAGCACTCGCCCAGCATACGACCACATCAACAATAATCACCGTGGCTTATCAGCCGAGCAGATTCAAGACCTGAAGTTGATCAACGACAAGGTGGACGAAATCTTCCGCCAAATCTCAGAAATGCTGGCTAAGAAGGATTTCAGCCAACTCGATGATGTGATGGTTAAACGCGACGATTTGTTCGACACCATAGCCGAAATTATTAAGAATCACATTAAGCGTGTGCGCAACGATTCCACATCAAGTTCTCGTGCAAGCGCACTGTTTCTTAACATCCTTAGTGAAACCAAGACCATGGTGCTCCAGGCTCGCAACATGATTAAGAGTGAGGCATACTTCCTAAATGCCATTAAAGAAATGGAATAATTTGAAAGTTTAGTTAGTAGAGGCGATAAAGATATACATCAGCTTCTCGAAGGGCTACTTTGGTGTGATTTCAAGGTGGCTCTTTTTCTGTGGGAGGTGAGGAATTTTTTGAAAATAAATTCAGCCACAAATGGTGCTTGAATGAATTTATATGTGTAACTTTGTGTTTTGAAAAAACATTATTGAACAACACTATAAAATCAGATTTTAATGGAAATTATAGGTAAAATCATACTGAAATTGCCTCTGCAAACTGGCGTTTCTAAGGCAGGTAACAACTGGTCGAAGCAAGAATATGTGCTTGAAACTCAAGAAAACTTCCCAAAGAAGGTGCACTTCGACTTCTTCGGCGACCGTGCCACCCAATACGACCTTCAGGAAGGCCAGATGGTGAAGTTGAGTTTCGACATCGAAAGCCGCGAGTATAACGGCCGCTGGTACACCAGCATTCGTGGTTGGAAGGCAGAACCAGCCGACGCACAGGCTCCAGTTTACGCTGGCGCACCAACCGCCGCTCCAGCAGTAGGTGGCGCCCCCGTACAGCCAGCAGCAGCTCCCGCCGCACCAGCAGCCCCTGCCCCTGACTTCATGAACGAATCCTCTAACGCCGACGACCTCCCCTTCTAATCCCCTGGCATAGGTCGCCGTCGTGACGGCAAAAAATATCAAAGCATTGCTCGCCCTTCCCGGGCCCAGCAATGCTTTTTCTTTTCCATATAAATCGCCCTGCAATTGCGGCTCGGCGGAAAATTCATTGGGAAAACTGAAACTAAAGCAGGTGACAGGCATCGGAGATGCCAGATGATGCGAAACACCATGCAAGTGTCCTTGCTGCAAGGACACGCAGCTTGGTGATAGCAACGTGCGCACTATATGAGCCTCGGAGAGGGTCGGTTGTGGTATCAGTCTCTCCTTCTTTACAATCATAACCGACCCTCTCCGAGGCTCGACATCATACTTGTTCTTGTCACCAAGCTGCGCTCAATCGCTCTGCGATTTTCGCTTGCATGGTGTTTCGCACGATGCGGCATCTCCGATGCCTATGGCTTCAAACTTTTGTGTGGTTGGGACATGTAGAATCTTCCTACATAGGCTTGCTAAAGTATATGCCTATTCCACTAAATTTGTACTGAACCACTATTGCCTCACCATTTTTTAGCCGCCAAATGCCACATCGAAATCGTGCCAAACGCCACATCAAAATTGTGCCAATCGCCACATTTGTAATTGTGAAATTGTTGTATATCAGCAGTTTTGTATAAATTAACGAAATGGGAGTGATTATAAAACATCTATATTTGTAGAGTAGAATCATATAAACTATTATCAATCCCTCTTATTGTTGTTGTCTCTTGCATTAGTGAATAACATTATGATGAAACTTCTTCCAAGTTTTTGCCTTTTCTGAAAGGCGGTACATCTGTTTTGGATGATTAGGCTGTTCTGGAAATTTCCGTTCAACACTCCCATCTGTTAGTGCTGGGGCGATATAACTATCTTGTATTGTTTTGCGTCTGACAATTCCACATAGTTTCATTATTTCAGGAACATCAACATAACCATCGGTCATTACTTCCACTAACTTTTCTACTTGGGCGGTACTTGGGCGGTACTTGGGCGTTCAAACTCCTTTTCCGTGGTCCACTCTGCCATTAATGTTGCCTTCAGTATAAATGCGTCAATGTGGAACGATGGGATTGCGCAACCTTTTGTCTCCAACTCTTTGCAGATACGGTCGATGCCTTCGCCAAACTCCTTAACATATTTGTATGCCTTAAGGAATTGGGCAATCTTGGGATTGCGTGAGAAATGGGTGTCCCAAAAGCTGCCGTGTTTTTTTTAGTGCTTGTGCTCACACAGATTAAACAAAAATGTCACAGACTTACTTCCATGTTCAGCAACAAGCTTGTCACCATTTCTGAAAACGGATGGCTTTAAGTTTTTCGCAGCACATTTTCTTTTATGCGTTTTGCTTTTCTGCCGCTTTCTGTGTATCTTTGCTGTCTGGAGCGATGTCTTGCAGAGGAGCTGTGCCATTCTGCTTGCCTATTTGAGGTTCGGGACCGATGTCACTACTACCGCCCGAGGCATCCTTTTTTTATACGCCGTCAGTAGCCACTACGGCGTATTTTCTTTTCTGATTTGTTTACCTACTTACTACGGTCTTATGAGTTGTGCTCTCATCCCAAACTTCTAATCTCTAACTTCTTCGAGGGCTTTTTTTAGGTGGAGGAGTTGGGATTTTATGGATTTTAGGCGGTCGATTACTTCGAAGCGTTTCGACACACCGTCGCGGTTGCGCCGGATCATGGCTTGCGCCGCGTCGAGTTTCAGTCCTTTTTCCTTCACCAGATAGTGTATCATCTTGATGGTCTCGATGTCTTTAGGAGTGTATAGGCGAGTGTTTTTTGCATTACGAACTGGCTTGATGATAGTAAACTCCTTTTCCCAGAATCGCAGGGTGGATGCTGGAATGCCAAGGATGTCGGCCACGTCGCCGATGCGGTAAAATCGTTTGTTCAATTCGTCCATACTGAAAACTCGTTTAGATTTAATCTATGTCATTTGCATAAATTGCAATTTCGCTGTAACTTTGCAAATTAAATTAGGGTGTAAAGTTATGAAATTAGTTTCGTACTGCCCAAAAATCCTCAGAAAAAATATATTATACAGAATACTATATGTTGACAGCAAAAGAAATTAGAGAATCGTTCAAAACCTTCTTTGAGGGCAAAGGTCACCAGATTGTGCCATCAGCTCCAATGGTGGTGAAGGACGACCCGACATTGATGTTCACCAATGCCGGTATGAACCAGTTCAAGGATATTATTTTGGGCAACAAGGTGCCACAGTGGCGCAGAGCCACCGATAGCCAGAAGTGTCTTCGCGTGAGCGGTAAGCACAACGACTTGGAGGAAGTGGGCCACGACACTTACCACCACACCATGTTTGAGATGCTTGGCAACTGGTCGTTTGGCGACTATTTCAAGCACGAAGCCATCGACTGGGCGTGGGAATTTTTGGTGGATGTGTTGAAAATCGATCCTAAAAACCTCTATGCCACCGTGTTTGAGGGCAGCGAGGCTGATGGACTCGAACGCGACAACGAAGCAGCAAGTTATTGGGAAGCGCATCTTCCTAAAGACCATATCATCAACGGCAACAAGCACGACAACTTTTGGGAAATGGGCGATACCGGTCCATGTGGCCCATGTAGCGAAATCCACATCGACCTTCGCGATGAGGCAGAAAAGGCTAAAGTGCCAGGTGCAGAACTCGTGAACAAAGACAATCCGCAGGTGATTGAGATTTGGAACCTCGTGTTCATGCAATTTGAGCGTCACGCCGACGGCTCACTCCACCCACTCCCTGCAAAGGTGATTGATACCGGTATGGGCTTCGAACGCCTCTGCATGGTGATGCAAGGCACCAAGAGCAACTACGACACCGACGTGTTCCAACCAATGATTCGCGCCATCGGCGACATTGCTGGCGTGAAGTATGGCGATTCGGAGGAAAAGGACGTGGCAATGCGTGTGATTGCCGACCACGTGCGCGCCATCGCATTCTCTATAGCCGACGGTCAGCTCCCAAGCAACGCCAAGGCTGGTTATGTGATTCGCCGCATCTTGCGTCGTGCCGTGCGCTACGGTTTCACCTTCCTCGACCTCAAGGAAGCATTCATGTATCGCTTGGTTGACACCCTCATCGAATCGATGGGCGAGGCTTATCCAGAGCTTCCTGCTCAAGCCGACCTCATTAAGCACGTGATCAAGGAAGAGGAAGATTCGTTCCTCCGCACCCTTGCCACCGGTATCAAGATGATTGAAGGCATCATTGCCGAAGCCAAGAAGGAAGGCATGACTCAAATTCAAGGTGTGCAGGCGTTCACCCTCTACGACACCTACGGATTCCCATTCGACCTCACCGAACTCATTCTCAAGGAAAACGGCATGACTGTGAGCGAAGAGGAGTTCAACGCTGAAATGGCAAAGCAAAAGGCACGCGCCCGCAACGCCGCACAAACCGAAACCACCGACTGGGTGAACGTGCGTGAAGGTAACACCGAATTTGTGGGCTACGACTTGCTTGAATGCGACACCGAGATTTTGCGTTACCGCAAGGTGACTCAAAAGAACTCATCATACTATCAGGTGGTGCTCTCTCGCACTCCTTTCTATGCCGAAATGGGTGGTCAGGTAGGCGATAAGGGTACGCTCACCGCTGGCGACGAGGTGGTGGAAGTGACCACCACCAAGCGTGAGAACAATCTGCCAGTGCACATTGTGAAGAAGTTGCCAACCGACGTGACTGCCACTTTCAAGGCCGCTATCAACAAAGAGGCTCGTATGGCAATCTCTTGCAACCACTCTGCCACTCACTTGCTCCACGCCGCCCTGCGTGAGGTGCTTGGCACACACGTTGAGCAAAAAGGCTCGCAGGTCGATGCCAAGATGCTCCGCTTCGACTTCTCGCACTTCAAGAAACTCAGCCTTGAAGAAATCCGTGAGGTGGAACGCCGTGCCAACGCCATGATTCGCCGTGCCATTCCTCTCGAAGAGCACCGCAACATGCCTATCGCCGAAGCTAAAGCCCTTGGCGCAATGGCACTCTTTGGCGAAAAGTATGGCGACAGCGTGCGCGTGGTGAAGTTCGGCCAATCGGTAGAACTTTGCGGTGGTACGCATGTGGCAAACACAGGTAACATCGGTTTCGTGAAAATTGTAAGCGAAAGCAGTATTGCAGCCGGCATTCGCCGTATCGAGGCTATCACTGGCGCAGCAGTTGAAGATTTCATCTACGATGTGGAAGATGTGATGTTCAAGCTCCGCTCATTGCTCAACAATGCTCCCGACGTGGTTTCGGCTGTGGCTAAATCGCTCAACGAAAACACCTCGCTCCAGAAGCAGGTGGAGGGCTACATGGTAGATGCTGCCAAGAATGTGAAGGAAGACGTTTACAATAACGCAACTGAGATTGCTGGCATTCGCACGCTGAAGATTTATGGCGTGTATCACCCCGATGTGGTGAAGGCCGCCGTTTACATGGTGAAGTCGGAATCTCCTGAAAACACCGTGCTGCTCGCAGCCACTCGCATGAACGGCAAGCCCACACTCACCATCTTCGTGAGCGACGACCTCGTGAAGAAGGGCATGAACGCCGGCAAGATGATTCGTGAAGCTGCCAAGGCTATCCAAGGCGGCGGTGGCGGTCAGCCAGGTTTCGCACAAGCTGGCGGACGCAACGAGGAAGGCATCAGCCTTGCAATGGAAAAGATGGAAGCACTCATCGCTGCCGAAGCATAAAAATCAGATATTACACACTACACTCTCAAATACAAATCAGCCGAGCGCACAGCCCGGCTGATTTTTTTATTTATCTTTTTATAGAGAGTGTGTCGTTATTGTGGGTCGAGATTGTCAATCAGTATCAAACCTCTTACTGTGAGCAAGTATCTTTGTTTAGAATGACGAGGAGAATCGGGATATTTCATTCTCACAAGCCCCATGTTGATTGCTGGTGATAATAATTGTGTCATAAAGTTGGGGCGATGCTTCAACTCTAAAGTTGTCATCATCTCTTTCACGCTCATTTCGTTTTTCCCGATAGCAATCACTAAAGATTTGATGTTGTCAGGAATTGAGTCTAATAGACGCTCGTCACTTGTTCGGTCACTTGTTCGGTCACTTGTTCGGTCACTTGTTCGGTCGATGTTTGGTATTTCTGTCTGATTAATGAGCATGTACCTGTTTTTGAGCTCGTTATGCTCTCCCAATAAAAGGTTTCGTAAAAACCTTACGAGGAAAGAGTGGTCAGGTTCAATGCCTTTCTGTGGATTTCTGTAATTGGCTCTTACTAAAGCGTTGCGAAAATACCATGAGTTGTCAGCGAACAAGTTGTTGTTGACTGTGAATCCGCAGTAGCGCAGATATTTGATTAGAAAAACTGCTGTAGTTCTGGTGTTGCCCTCGCAGAAGGGGTGGTTTTGCCACAGTAGCGACACGAAATTAGCAATATGTAGGATGATTTCGTCGGTTGATAAACCTGTGTAGCAGAATTCTTTTTCTTGCTGTATGTCATATTCCAGCGTGGCCATAATATCGGCAGCGCGACCATACATCACGGTGTCGCCTTGTAGCACCCATTCGTTTTTAGTAATGTCGTAAGTGCGAGTTTCTCCCGCATGTTTGAATACGCCTTCAAATAGATGGCGATGAATGTTTCTAAACTCCAAAGGTGTAAACGAAAACGATTTTTCGCTCAATAGTTTGGTGATATTTGCTGCCACACAGTCGGCTTCTTCACTCGCCACATCGTCCTTGTCGTGTGTTGTCTTGTTGATATAGTATGAACGCAATTGCTCGCGAACATCATCAATCGTGATGTCGCCCTCAATGTGTTTAGCGGCGGTTTCTTTTAAGTATTCCGACACTTTTAACCCATCTACGTCTTGGAGGCCAATGGCGGCACGCCAAGCCTCGGCTTTCTCGCGTTTGTGTGGCTCTGCCACTCGCTCATAGGCTTCAAAGTCGAGATATAATTGTTTCTTTTTATCGTTCATAGCAATGTGGTCACGAATTCTGTTTGAAATAATTCAGATATTTCGAATATGTAAATTTACAAAATAAATATCATATATGTGTGCAGTTGATTTGTGTTTTTTTGTTGTGTGTTCGGTGGGGGTGGGGGAAAAGTGGGGATTCTTTTGGAATTGTGGGGAGAATGTGATAACTTTGTGTTGATATTGAGGATATAAATTAAAATTTTCAATTTATTATTAAGAGTATTATGAAAAAGATTACTATGTTAGCGATTGCTGCACTTGGTTTCTGTGCAGCACAAGCACAGGTCACTTTGGAAGGAACTAAACTGACCGACAACGTATCCTTCACACTCAAGGGCGGTGCGGTGTCGCCATTCCAGCACTATGCGTTCTTCAAGAATGCTCGTGGCATGTTTGGTGCCGAACTACGCAAGCAGCTCACCCCAATCTTTGGTTTCGGTGTGGAAGGTGAATGGACAGTGAACACTTCAAGCTGGGGCAAGGCTCCAGCCAACGTATGGCAATCGGCTCTCGGCGTAAAGAGCAGCAATATGCTTGACCATCAGTTTGTGGGTGGTTTCGCCACTTTCAACCTCTCTAACGTGTTTGGCGGTTACAAGGGTGCGCCTCGCGCGGTGGAAGTTGAGGCTGTGGTTGGTGCAGGCTGGCTCCACGCTTACCAAAACGGTGCCGACGAGACAGACGAAAACTCTTGGTACACTAAATATGGTGTGAACTTCAACTTCAACCTTGGCGAAACCAAGGCTTGGACCATCTCGCTGAAGCCTGCCATCCTTTGGGATATGAACGGCGACGCAAAGAAGGTGGACCGCAAGGGTGGTAAAGGCACCAACGCTCAACCAAGCCGCTACAATGCCAACTGCGCAGCGGTGGAACTTCAAGCCGGTTTGACTTACCACTTCAAGAACAGCAACGGCGCACGCTATTTCACCGTGTGTCCTAAGAAGTACACTCAAGCCGAAATCGACGAGCTCAACGGTCAAATCAACACCCTCCGCAACAACCTCAACAACGCTGAATCTGACCTCGACGCTTGCAACGCTCGTGCAGCTCAACTCGCTCGCGACCTCGAAGCATGCAAGGCTCAAAAGGGCAAGGTGAAAGAAGTGGTGAAAGTGAAGGAAACCCAAGTGAAGGTGAAGAGCGCTTCGCTCGAAACCAACGTGTTCTTCAAGCAGGGCAAGAGCGTGATCGAACGCGCACAGCAACCTAACGTGGAACGCGTGGCCACATTCTTGAAGAGCCACAAGGAAGCTACCGTAACCATCAAGGGCTACGCTTCTCCAGAAGGCTCTGTTGAAATCAACAAGAAGCTCGCCGCCGCTCGTGCCAACGCCGTGAAGGATATGCTCGTGAAGACCTACAAGATTAGTGCCGACCGCATTCAGGCTGAAGGTCAGGGTATTGGCGACATGTTCTCAGAACCCGACTGGAACCGCGTATCGGTTTGCTACATCAACACCAACGAGAAATAATCCATTTTCCAGACAGTGATGCCCGTTGTGGCATTCTCCTCATATCAGCTCCTCGCACCTTATGCGTGCGGGGAGCTTTTGTGTTTGTGAATCACCGAAATAATTGCTAATTTTGCACCCGAAATATTAAAGAAGCAACATGGGATTAATCGAAGACAAAAATATTATCAATGAGCTGATCGACGAAACGGCAGTGCTCGTGGGCTTGATCACCCCTCAACAGAACGAGGCAAAGGCAAACGAATACCTCGACGAACTTGAATTTCTTGCCCACACCGCTGGCGCACGCACGGTGAAGAAGTTTCTCCAGCGCTGCGACGCACCCAACAGCACCTCATACGTGGGTAAGGGCAAATTGGCTGAAATCAAGGACTATGTAGATGAGCACGAGGTGAACCTGGTGATTTTCGACGACGACCTTTCGCCAAAGCAAATCGCTCACATTCAGAAGGAAACCAAGGTGAAGGTGCTCGACCGCACCAGCCTGATTCTCGATATTTTCGCACGCCGTGCGCAGACCGCCAACGCCAAGATGCAGGTGGAACTGGCGCAATACCAGTATCTGCTGCCACGACTTACTGGTATGTGGACCCACTTGGAGCGTCAGCGTGGTGGTATCGGTATGCGTGGTCCGGGTGAAACCCAGATTGAGACCGACCGCCGTATCATCAAGACCAAGATTTCGCTGCTCAAGCAGAAACTCGCCGACTGGGACAAGCAGAAGGTGATTCAGCGCAAAAACCGTGGCAAGCTCACCCGTATCGCCCTCGTGGGCTATACCAACGTGGGAAAATCCACGCTTATGAACTTGCTGAGCAAGAGCGATGTGTTTGCCGAAAACAAACTTTTTGCCACCCTCGACACCACCGTGCGTAAGGTGGTGATTGAGAATTTGCCATTCCTGCTCACCGACACCGTGGGCTTTATCCGCAAATTGCCCCACCACTTGGTGGATTCGTTCAAGACCACCCTCGATGAGGTGCGCGATAGCGACATCATGGTGCATGTGGTGGACATTTCCCACCCTCAGTTTGAGGAACAGGTGGAGGTGGTGAACAAGACACTTCAGGAAGTGTGTGGCGCTGGCGACAAGGAGATGATTATGGTGTTTAACAAAATCGACCAATTCTCGTATGTGCAAAAAGACGCCGACGACCTCACCCCACGCTTGCGCGAGAACATTCCGCTCGAAGAACTCAAAGACACATGGATGGCGCGTATGAACAACAATTGCGTGTTTATCTCTGCCAAGACGGGCGAGAATGTGGAGGAACTCAAGCGTATGCTCTACGACAAGGCGAAGCAGGTGCACCTCCAGCGCTTCCCCTACAACGATTTCCTCTACCAAACCTACGACCACCTCACCGAGGAATAACACTCTCGCACAGATCCCGCTTTATAGGGTGGCTTAGGCTCACACAGATCCCACAGATCCCACTGATTTTTTTTGATGGCGTTAAATCTCACAGAGGTTTCATGCTGCTCTTGAAAAAAAAGACACCTATTTTATCCATTTAAACCCGATTTACACCCTAACTTTGCGACATCAATCTTTAAGAGAAGAAAAAAAAGAAAATAGAAC